>ERZ808041.11-NODE-11-length-303313-cov-12.470126_pt1 | contig 303313 bp, 239 predicted proteins | sample MGYA00380192_ERZ808041 | MGnify/ENA primary metagenome ERZ808041 (study PRJEB31490, sample SAMN06133412) | mouse gut metagenome | isolation source: Z1_1 | host: mice | place: China: Chengdu | collected 2015-05 ...
GTTGGGCTGTTCGCCCATTAAAGCGGTACGCGAGCTGGGTTCAGAACGTCGTGAGACAGTTCGGTCCCTATCCGGCGTAGGCGAAGGAGATTTGAGAGGAGCTGTCCTTAGTACGAGAGGACCGGGATGGACAGACCGCTGGTGAACCTGTTGGATACCAAGTCCAAAGCAGGGTAGCCAAGTCTGGAAGGGATAAACGCTGAAGGCATCTAAGCGTGAAGCCCGCCTCAAGATAAGATATCCCTCACAGAAGTGAATAAGACCCCTTGAAGACGACGAGGTAGATAGGAGATAGATGTAAGTACAGTAATGTATAGAGTTGAATGTTACTAATCGGTCGAAGGCTTATCCTGAGAGGAATGGGAAAGAATGTTGGAGAAGAAAAGGATAGATAATTAATTTTTGTGTTCGGTTTTGAGGGAATACTCTAGTATCTTTATAAGACATTGGCCTCGTGGCTCAGTTGGTTAGAGCGCCGCCCTGTCACGGCGGAGGTCGTCGGTTCGAGTCCGATCGGGGTCGTTAAGGGATCTTAGCTCAGCTGGGAGAGCATCTGCCTTACAAGCAGAGGGTCATAGGTTCGAGCCCTATAGGTCCCATATATTTAATATGCCGGCGTGGCGGAACAGGCAGACGCCCGGGACTTAAAATCCCGTGGGTAGCGATACCCGTACCGGTTCGATTCCGGTCGCCGGCATGATATTTTAATTAATAGATATTTGTGCGTTTAGCTCAGCTGGATAGAGCGTTTGGCTACGGACCAAAAGGTCGGGGGTTCGAATCCTCTAACGCACGTGCAAAGTGTATTTGTTACATTTTATGGAAAGAACTGGAATATTTCAGTTCTTTTTTGCTTTTGGAGAAGTGTTTCTTTTTATTAGATAAAACGCAAATTTTACATAGATTTTAAAAGGTTGCTATAACAAAAAAACAGTCACAAAGTGTACTATAAAAGATAAGAAAGTTCATTGATGGATTTGACATTTCACGGATTTGTGATAAAATTTTAGAAAGTCACTATTCACTATAAGATGCAGAATGGAGATTCTTATGAAACAGCAAAAACATAAGCGCAAAGAATCCTTTTCGCTCCTTTTCGTCTCCAATACGGGAAAAGATATTAGACAGTTTTATATCTCACTTCTTTCAATACGTCTAATCATTGTACTGATGGCATTAATCTGTGTCACTTTGGCATGGAATATTTATCGGTCAGGTGCACATCGCAGAAGTGAGTCCGAGTATCGGAAAAAACTGGCTGTTCAGGAGCAGCTTATTAAACAGCTAGAAAATGAAATGGAAACTTTGAGTGCAAAAAATGAAATGCTCTCAGTTGAGAATGAAACATTGAAACAGCTAGGGCTAGTGGAAACAAAAGAAGAGAATAACACATCAAAGGATACATCGATTCCAAGTCAGTATCCTTATACAGGAGTTGGTGCATTAAAAGAACAGTATTCCGAAGAACATCCATGTTTTTCAATTAGCACGCAACTTGAGGACCATATTGTTGCGGCAGGTGACGGGACAATCGCATCTATCAGCTCAAATGATACATATCCTCTGATTGTAGTGGTGGAACATGGAAACGGTTATATGACACAGTATTTGTGCACAAAAGAGGCGCAGGTGCAAGTGGCAACCGGAGATCAGGTACAGATGAAGGAAACGTTGATTATTGTTGACAAAGAAAATACACAGTTGGATTATCAGGTAATTTATAATGAGCAGGCAATTGATCCGCTGCAAGTGTTGGAAGCAAAGGGATGACAAAAAGGAGGAGAAAATAATGTTAGGAAAAGGTAGGAATTCAATAGGGGATAGCAGAGAGAAAGTCAGTACTGTGATTGGAAAGGATACAACTTTTGACGGTGATTTGACTTCAGCGGAGACGATACGAATAGACGGTGTGATAAACGGAAATTGTACTTGTGAGAAAACATTGATTCTTAGTGCAGATGGGCAGATTAAAGGTAATATTTCAGCATATAGTGTTGTCATCTCAGGAAGAGTGGATGGGGATATTACCGTTCAGGGAAAAATGGAACTGTTGTCTACTGGAAAGATTGCAGGGAATATTATAGCGGGATCTCTTGTCATTGATGAGGGTGCATGTTTTGATGGCAGGTGTACTATGGCGGCTGCGATTTCGAGTGGCATGAGTGGTTTTGACAGTTTGGATTCCTAAGCAACTGGCTCTGGAATAAGGGCATTGAGGGATGTTACCAAAGTCTGACAGGAGGTTCCTGTACGAGTGTAAGATAGTTTTCTTGTTAGCAAATTATTTTCAGACAATTTAATAAATTTACATAATATTTTGAAAATAACTAAAGTATTGCGAAAAATAGGCCGATATAGTTACTGTAAACCACTTTAATGGCATTTTTTGAGGTCCTAGTAGTTTTTATTGTAAAAAAAGTATGAAAACCCTTTGAAAAATGGTTAATTTAGGTTATAATGGCTTAGTTACAGTATCTCTTCATAGATATATCTGGAATGGGAATACTAAATTATCAGTGCAATATGCTGAGTAAGCGAATGATAAATAACTTATATTTTCCGTTGAAACAAATTTGAAATTAAAAAGAAGGGGGCATACAGCCATGCAATACACAGATATTGGAATTGACCTTGGAACCGCAAGTATATTAGTATATATCAGAGGGAAAGGCGTTGTGTTGAAAGAGCCTTCCGTTGTTGCTTTTGACAGAGATACGCAGAAAATAAAAGCCATTGGAGAAGATGCACGGCTGATGCTTGGTAGAACGCCAGGAAATATTGTGGCAGTTAGACCGCTTAGGCAAGGTGTAATTTCTGATTATAAGGTGACAGAGCAAATGATGAAGCACTTTATTCAGAAAGCGCTGGGGAGAAAGACGTTTCGCAAGCCAATTATTGCTGTCTGTGTGCCAAGTGGTGTCACAGAGGTCGAGAAGAAAGCAGTACAGGATGCGACGTTTCAAGCGGGTGCGAGAGATGTCAAGATTATCGAGGAACCAATTGCTGCTGCAATCGGTGCCGGTATTGATATCTCAAAGCCATGCGGAAATATGATTGTGGATATTGGAGGAGGAACTTCTGATATTGCGGTTATTTCGCTGGGTGGCACAGTAGTCAGTGCATCTATCAAGGTGGCAGGCGACGATTTTGACGAGGCACTCGTCAGATATATGAGAAAGAAACACAATCTTTTGATTGGTGAGAGAACAGCAGAAGATATTAAAATTAAAATTGGTTCAGCATTTAAAAGAGCAGAAGTAGATTATATGGATGTGCGGGGGCGGAATCTTGTCACTGGTCTGCCAAAGACGATTCGAGTTTCCTCGGAGGAGACTGAGGAGGCGTTGCGTGAGACGACAGCACAGATTATCGATACAATCCACAGTGTTTTGGAGAAAACGCCACCAGAATTAGCGGCAGATATCGCTGACAGGGGCATTGTTCTTACCGGTGGCGGCAGCCTTCTTTGCGGATTGGAAGATTTGATTGAATCCAGGACGGGCATTAATACAATGACGGCGGAAGATCCTATGACTGCGGTTGCAATTGGTACAGGAAAGTATGTGGAGTTTCTTGCAGGAAACCGCGATGAGTAATTGATTGTGAAATGCTTCTTAAAAATGCGGAGTAATAAAATCGAATTAGGAGGAGCTTATGCTTAGAGGTCTATATACAGCATACACTGGCATGAGAAATGAGCAGTACAGAATGGATATTATGTCAAACAACCTGGCAAACGCAGATACGACTGGTTTTAAGAAAGAAGGTTCTACTAGTCAGGCATATGCGGAAGTGATGGCAGTGAAGATTAAGGATGTATCAGAGAATCCAAACACACCTAGGCGCCTTGGAAAAATGAGTCTTGGTGTAAAGATTGGAGAGACTTTCACAGATTTTTCACAGGGTTCTTTGAGAGACACTGGCAATACCTATGATATTGCAATCGGTGGCAGTGGATTTTTCAATATTGAATTTACGAACAAAGCAGGTGAGACCTCTACGAAATATACAAGAGACGGAGGATTTACAATCACAAAGGACGGCTATCTGGTTACAAAAGATGGCGATTATGTTCTTGGGGAAAATGGTAGAATTCAACTCTCAACAACAGCGGGCACTACAGTGTTTGACCGTTCCGGCAATATTTTCCAGGACGATAGACTTGTGGCAAGCTTAAAGATAACAGATTTTGAAGATACCAATTATCTGACCCACTATGGGGAGACAATGTGGGATGCCAAGGAAGGTGCAGTGCAGCAGGATGCAGAAGATGCCCAGATTTATCAGGGGTACTTAGAAATGTCAAACGCATCTGTTGTCAAGGAAATGGTAAATATGATAACGATTTCTAGGCAGTACGAGTCAAACCAGAAGATGTTGACAACCTTTGACGAGTCGTTAGAAAAGTCAATGACATTGAGCAAAGTATAACGGGAATTATATAAGGTAATAGGAGGGGAAGAATTATGGTACGGTCATTATGGACAGGCGCAACAGGTATGATTGCGCAGCAGTTAAACGTAGACAATATTTCTCATAATCTGGCGAATGTGAATACGACAGGATATAAAGCAGAGGTGATGGAATTTAAATCACTTTTGTATCAAACAATACAGACAAGGACCACAACAGCAAATGGTGCGCATAAGCCGATTGGTGCTGAGGTAGGATTGGGTGTCAGAAATTCTGCCATCACATCAATTTTTACAGATGGAAGCTTGCTTGAAACACCTGGACCAGCAAACTTTGCATTGAACGGACGTGGCTTTTTTGGTATAAGAGGCGCCGACGGAAATACATATTATACAAGGAATGGTAATTTTGTCTTTGCAGTTGGCAGTGAAGGAATAACACTGGAGACAACAGATGGACTTCCTGTACTGAACTCGGAGGGTGATCCAATCATACTGGAAGATGATGATATTGTGACCAGCAAGATTACTGTCAGCCAAAAAGATGGGATGTTGTATTATCCCGATGACGATGGAATACCACAGAGTTTAGATATTCAGATTGGTTTGTGGCAGTTTAATAATCCAGCGGGATTAAGCAAAGAAGGAGATAGTTTATTCTCTGTTACTGAGGCGAGCGGTGAGGCAATGAATGAGGCAGAAAATGACAATCTGCCCAAAACAAAAATGATTCAGGGATATCTGGAAGGTTCTAATGTACAGATAGCAGATGAGATGGTAAATTTGATTGTGGCGCAGAGAGCTTACGAGATGAACTCCAAGGTGATTACAACCTCGGATGAGATGCTCCAGCAGGCGAACCAATTAAAGCGATAATTGTGTGAAAGAATGGGAGTTAACGGGAGGAGCACAGTGATATGGATATAGGTGGAGTAGGTTCTGTATATGCGGATTACATGACAAGTCAAGCTTCCAGCAAAAGAACGGAGACGCTGCAAAATAAATTGGAAAATAGCAGTGCAGCGGCTGATGATGCAGAACTCAAAGAGGCGTGTAGGGAATTTGAGTCTTATTTTGTGGAGCAAGTCTTTGACGCAATGTTAAAGACAACAAAGACATTTTCTGATGAGGATGAGAATGGATATGCATCGAAAATGGTAGATTATTTTAAGGATTTTGCGGTTCAGGAGTTATGTGATAAAGTGACGGAGGGAGAGGGACTTGGATTGGCAAATACCCTTTACGAGCAGATGAAGCGCAACTACGGCATTGGTGTGGTACAGCCGGAGGAGCTTTCGGAGGAAATCGAGTAGGGAAGATCACTTCCTCTCGGTCGCGTGATCCGTGCGCCGCTTTAGCGGCTTAGTTTTATGCGAAAAACTTTCGTATATAGTTTTTCACATTTTGCATGGGTCTGCGCATAAAAGACAGCCGACCTTGTTTGGTAGAAACGGGTCGGCTGTTTCCCGTTGATAGACTTTTGGAGTCTTATTGTACTGATGTTGCGAGAAGATTTTTTGTAAGATGTACGAGGAAGATTTCGAGACATTATATTGAGGATAAGGAGGCACAGATTGGAGAAACTGAAAGGCTTTGTAGAACATATTATCTATAGAAATCCTGACAATGGTTACGCGGTAATCAGTCTTATGGTTGAGGAGTTGGAAATCACATGCACTGGTTTTTTTGCAAACCTTGATGAGGGGGAGTGTATTGAGGCGGAAGGTACCTATGTGGAACATGCTGTGTATGGAACACAATTCAAAGTAGAGCGTTATCAGATGACTGCGCCAGAGGACAAAATTGCTGTGGAACGTTATCTTGGTTCGGGAGCAGTCAAAGGGGTTGGCGCTGCGCTCGCAGCCCGCATTGTAAAACATTTTGGCGACGATACATTTCGCATTATTGAGGAGGAGCCACATCGGCTTGCAGAAATAAAGGGAATTAGTGACCGAAAAGCGCGTGAGATTGCTGAGCAGATTGAGGAGAAAAAAGACGCGCGGGATGCTATGCTGTTTTTGCAAAAATATGGTATCTCAAACACGCTGGCACTAAAAATTTATAAACAGTATGGAATGGGAATCTATAAAGTGATGCAGGAGAATCCTTATAAGCTTGCAGAAGATGTATCTGGAATTGGATTTCGCATTGCAGATGAGATTGCTGGGCGTGTTGGAATTCATACTGATTCAGATTTTCGGATTCGGAGTGGGATATTATATACACTGTTGCAGGCGGGGGCAGAAGGGCATGTGTTTTTGCCAGAGGAGGAGCTTTTAGATAAGGCTGCTGGAATGCTTGGCTTGAAGCCAGAACAGATTGCACCGCAAATTATGAATCTTGTGATTGACAAGAAACTTGTGATTAAGGAGAAAGAGCTTTCAGCGGACCAAAAGTTGACCTGCATTTATGGTTTGAGTTTCTATTATGCAGAACTGAATTGTGCCAGAATGTTGTATGAGCTTCAGCAGGCTTTTGACGGGGCAGAACGTTTTACGGCAGTGGAAATGGAACGTCTTAGAAAACAGATTGAGCAGATGGAACAAAACTGTCATTTGGAGTTGGACGAGCTTCAAAGAAAAGCTGTTATGGAGGCTGTTCAGAATGGTATTTTTATTTTGTCAGGAGGCCCTGGAACTGGAAAGACGACAACAATCAATATGATTATTCGCTATTTTGAGCAGGAAGGCATGGATATTTTCTTGGCAGCACCAACTGGAAGAGCGGCGAAGCGCATGACAGAGGCAACTGGATTTGAGGCGAAGACAATCCATCGACTTTTGGAGTTAAATGGAGATGTGTCAGATGATAAAAGGGCTTCTGCGGCACATTTTGAAAAAAATGAGTTGAATCCCCTCGAAGCAGATGTCATCATTATTGACGAGATGTCAATGGTGGATATTCATTTATTTCAATCACTGTTAAAAGCAATTGCACCAGGAACAAGATTGGTGATGGTTGGCGATAGAAATCAGCTTCCTTCTGTTGGGCCTGGACAGGTTCTGAAAGATTTGATAGAGAGTGGCTGTATCGCAACGGTAGTCTTGTCAAAGATTTTTCGCCAGGCAGGTGAGAGTGATATTGTGGTGAATGCACATAATATCAACGAAGGGAAACAGATTAAGCTGGACAACAAGAGCAAGGATTTTTTCTTTTTAGAGCGGGATAATGTCAATGTGATTTACAAACATTTGATATTGCTCATTACACAAAAACTTCCTAAGTATGTGAAAGCGGGTATCTATGATATACAAGTGCTCACCCCTATGCGCAAGGGAGCGTTGGGTGTGGAGACTTTAAACGGAATTTTACAACAATATCTAAATCCGCCGTCTCCTGAGAAGATGGAGTTGATACATGGGGAAGGTGTTTTCCGACTGGGCGATAAAGTGATGCAGATTAAAAACAACTACCAGTTAACATGGGAGGTTGTAAGCAAATATGGGATTGCGATTGACAGTGGTCAAGGCGTTTTTAACGGAGATGTGGGTATTATAAAGGAAATCAATGTGACAGCTAAGACAGTTGTGGTGGAGTATGATGATTTGCGTAGAGTTACGTATCCTGCATCTGGACTGGATGAGATTGAACTTGCCTATGCGGTTACAATACACAAGTCGCAGGGTAGCGAGTATCCAGCCGTGATTATTCCAATTTTGACTGGCCCTAAAATGCTGTTAAATCGAAATTTACTGTATACGGGTGTGACAAGAGCCAAAAGTTGTGTAACAATATTAGGTAGTAGAACAGCAATCGAACAGATGATTGCAAATGAAAACGAATTGAAGCGATACACGGGATTGAAAGAGAGAATATGCGAGATAATGAATCAGAATTTACAGTGAAGGAAGCGTTGATAAATCTGGTATTCCCCAGAAGGTGTCCGGTATGTGATGATATTGTTCCGGCAGGAGAAGGACTTGTTTGTAGGCAATGCCTCGCAAAACCACAATATATTATGGAACCGCGGTGCAGACGATGCGGTAAACAGTTGTCTAAAGACACCGGTATATACTGCAAAGATTGTACACAGCGCAAGCATGCGTTTGACTACGGATATGCGCTGTATGACTATCAGAGTATGCGAAAGAGCATTTATCGGTTTAAATATAACAAAAGATGCGAGTATGCGGCATTTTATGCAGAGGAGATTCATAGAAGGCTTTGGGATGAGATATGTATGATGAATGCGGATGCGATTGTGCCTGTACCTGTGCACAGATCAAGGTTGCGGAGTAGAGGATTTAATCAGGCGGGGCTTGTCGCAACGGCGTTATCAAGACGGACAGGGATTCCTGTGTACGAAAATTTGGTGCGTAGAGTTAAAAACACAATACCGCAGAAAGCGCTGAACATTCAAGAAAGACAAAATAATTTGAAAAAAGCTTTTAATATTAGCGCAGATGTTGTAAAATTAAATAAAACTATCCTGATAGACGATATATATACAACAGGTAGTACATTGGATGCCGTTGCGCTTGAACTAAAAAAGCATGGTGTGGAATCTGTTTACTTTATCACACTCTGTATAGGAGAAGGTCTGTAGGACGGCAGAAAGATACGATACATATTGGACACACAAAACAAATAACAGAAAAGATGTTAGTGGAGGGGATTCAATGAATGTAAGAAATTGCAGAAAATGTGGAAAACTTTTTAATTACATGATGGGTATGCCAATCTGTCCTGCATGTAAAGAAAAACTCGAACAAAAGTTTCAGGAAGTCAAGAAGTATATTCGAGAAAATCGAATGGCTGGTATTAAGGAAGTGTCCGAGGCGTGCGATGTTGAGCCAGGGCAGATTCAGCAGTGGATTCGTGAGGAACGTCTTGAGTTTACACCGGATTCGCCTGTGAAGATTCCATGTGAAAATTGTGGTGAGATGATCCGTTCTGGGAAGTACTGTGAAAAGTGTAAACGTGAGATTACCAATAATCTGTCAAGCGCAATTGAAAAGCCGAAAGCTGTCCTGACAGAACCGAAGAAAATACAGTCAAACGGAAACAAGATGCGTTTCCTTGACCGGCAACTGTAGTCCATTGCAAATACTGCGTGATAGGACTGCACAAGGAAAGAGTTATTATGTTAAATGAAGAGAGAATTAAGTTAATGACGAAGATGGCGTGCTATGAGGCTGACGAGGGAAGAAGAAATGTCACGATTGGAAGCTATTTCAGGGGGGATTACATCGGACTGCAGGTCATTAAATCCATTATCAGTGCGACAATAGCATATGTTATTCTTTTTGCGATGTATATTTTTTATGATTTTGAAGTTTTTATGGCAGACATTTACAAGATGGATCTGCTGCAATTTGCGAAGTCGGCGATTATTAATTATCTGATCTTTATGGCCGTATATGCAGCTTTTTCTTATGGAGTTTTTACCTACCGGTATACAAAGGCAAAAAAGAGCCTTAAGACATATTACAATAATCTCAAGAAACTTGCTTACCTGTATGACAGGGAAACAAAGAAACAGGGATGAAAGGTAAGGTTAGAGAGGAAATTATTATGACGACTCTTTTGGTTTTTCGAGAACAGTTAAAAAATTTTTACAGTAAGTATGAACTGTACCTGACACCGGTTTTTAAATTTTTGCTTGCACTGGTGACACTTGTAATGATTAACAGCAGTATTGGCTATATGAGCGAACTCAAGAAGACAACAGTAGTGCTGGTACTTGCGCTAATGTGTTCGGTTATGCCTATGAATTTTATTGTGTTTGTAGCAGCGGCGATAACACTCGGACATCTATATAAATTTTCTATGGAATGTGCTCTGATTGCGCTGGTAGTTTTTCTATTACTGTTTATTCTTTATTTTCGGTTTTCGTCGCATGATACGATTGCAGTATTGTTGACACCGCTTTGTTTTATTCTAAAGATACCTTATGTGATGCCAATTGCGATGGGCCTTGTCGGAACACCATTTTCGACAGTGTCTGTCGCGAGCGGAGTCATTGTGTACTATACAGTGAGATATATGGTCAGCAGCGCATCCGTGTTAAGTACATTTGAGGATGATGGAGCACTGGAAAAATTTCGCTATGTTATTGATGGATTAATTGGCAATAAGGAAATGTTTGTAATGATCGTGGCATTTGCTGCGGCATTGATTGTGGTGTATTTTATCAGAAGGTTGAGCGTTGACTATGCATGGACAATTGCAATGGTCACAGGGGCGCTTCTTGACGTTATGATTTTATTGTTTGGAGATTTGATGTATAATACAAATCTTTCCATCATAGGTTTGATTGTCGGCAGTATTGCGTCTGTTCTCCTGGCAAAGATTTTTGAATTTTTTGTCTTCAATGTGGATTATTCCCGCACAGAGTATGTACAGTTTGAAGATGACGAATACTACTATTATGTGAAGGCTGTGCCAAAGAATGCGGTGTCAGCGCCACAAAAAAGGGTGAAGACAATAAGAGTACCTGAAAAAGCAGTTGGACAGCAGAAGAGGGATGGATCAAAATGAGTATGATTCTTGAACACTTTAATTCATATATTGATACTTTGTCATTGCGCAGTTTAAGCATCAGGTGGGAGGATATAGTGGAGGTTATCATTATATCCTTTTTGCTGTATGAAATTATGGCGTGGGTAAAACACACGAAAGTATGGCTCCTTATGAAAGGAATCATCATTATTATTGTGTTTATTTTGCTGGCGCTTATTTTCAAGATGCATACAATTATATGGATTGTAGAAAATGTGCTGAGTATCGCAGTCACGGCGGTGATTGTTATTTTGCAGCCGGAGTTGCGACATGCGCTTGAGGAACTCGGGCGAAAAAGCTTTATCACAAATATTATTTCTTTTGAAAAGCCGACAGATGAGCGCTTTTCTGACAAGACAGTTAATGATTTGGTAAAGGCAAGCTTTGAGATGGGCAAGGTAAAAACAGGAGCTTTGATGGTTATCGAACAGAATGTGTTGCTCACAGAATACGAGAGAACAGGTATTGAGGTAGATGGTCTGATTTCTAGTCAGTTGCTCATTAATATTTTTGAGCATAACACGCCACTTCACGACGGTGCAGTTATCATACGCGGCAATCGTGTTGTGTCAGCAACTTGTTATCTGCCATTGTCTGACAATATGGGAATCAGTAAGGAACTGGGAACAAGACACCGTGCTGCTGTGGGAATCTCCGAGGTGACAGATGCGCTCACAATTATTGTGTCGGAGGAGACAGGGCATGTCAGCGTTACTTATGAGGGAAAATTGTACCGTAATCTTGACGCAGATGGTTTGCGGGAAAAGATTCATATGATACAGAATAAAGAAGTGGAGGAGAACAAGAAACAGAAGCGCAGGCTCTGGAAAGGTAGGGCTAAGGATGAAAAATAGTCTGTTAAAAAAAGCTGTAAGAATGCTCACCAACAATATTGGATTGAAACTTCTGGCAGTGATTGTATCCTGTGGCCTGTGGTTTGTGGTGAACAATATTACAGACCCAATAAGATCACAGAATTATAATAATATTCCTGTTGAGTTTACCAATACGGATGCAGTGACAAATGAGGGAAAGGTCTATGAGGTTCTTGATGGAACCAATTTTGTCAATGTGACAGTGACTGGAAAAAATTCAGTGCTTACGAATATATCGCGGGAGGATATCAAAGCAGTTGCGGATATGTCAGAGTTGACTTTTATGAACACTGTAAGAATTACTGTGTCTAGCGTGAGAAACAATTCAGAACTGGACTTTAAGACCAACATTGAAAATGTAAAGCTTTCTATTGAGACAAGGACGAGTATCCAGAAACCAATTCTTGCTTCTACAACAGGTTCTCCGGCGGAGGGCTATGTGGTTGGAAAGGTTGAGATCAGTGAGAACGTTGTCAGATTTTCTGGACCAGAATCTCTTATCGCACAGATTGACCATGTGGATGCGGTGACCAATATTGAGGGAAGCTCTTCTGATATCAATACAAGTGTTGAACTCAAATTCTATGATATCGAAGGAAAAGAGATAAAAAATAATTCTATTAAGACGAATATTTCTAAAGTAAATGTGTCTGTTACAATCTTGGCGACCAAAGATGTGCCGCTGAGCTTTACGGTTGCAGGGGAACCTGCAAGGGGATATGTGGTGAGCGAAGGTATTGTGAGTGTGCCAGAGACTGTAAAAATAGCGGGTAGGACTAGCGCACTGGACAGCATATCAAGGATTTCTATTGCAGATGCGGCGCTCACTGTAGAAGGCGCGCAAGAACCTGTGACAGTTGTGCTCAACATTAAGAAGTATTTGCCAAGCAACGTACAGTTTGCAGATAGCAATTTTAGCGGCAATGTGAGTGTCACTGTTGGGATTGAGCAGCTTGTGACAAGGGAATTGCAGATACCAGCTAGGAACTTTGCAGCCGGCAGCAGACCAGAGCAGTTCAATTTGACCTTGCGAGAAGTGGATACACAAGATTATTATACAGTACGCATATCGGGAACACGCGCGGCTGTTGATGCGGTGAGTGCAGAGAATACGATTGGAGTCGTTGATATGGATGCGCTGTTGGAAAAATTAGGACTTGCAGAATGGGTTGCAGGAATGTATCAAGGAGAAATTACATTTAATCTTCCTGAGAATGTAACGCTGCAACAGCCATATCTAATGACAATTGTGCTGGAGGAGATTGTGGAAGATACAGGAGACGAAGGCGCAGAAGGCGGCGAAGATAATAATAATGCTGAGAACGAGTAATTGGAGGATGAAAAAATGGCAAGGTTATTTGGAACAGACGGAGTGAGAGGTGTAGCAAATGATGAGCTGACGCCGTTGCTTGCAATGCAGTTGGGGCAGGCAGGAGCCTATGTATTATCGAAGGAGAAGGCTCACAAACCAACGATTATGGTCGGCTGCGATACGCGTATTTCGGGTGATATGTTGGCGAATGCACTGATGGCAGGCGCATGTTCTGTCGGAGCAAATGTAGTCTATGTGGGCGTGGTACCCACGCCGGCAATTGCCTATCTGACAAAAAAGTATAGAGTCGATGCTGGAGTTGTGATTTCGGCTTCACACAATCCAGTGGAGTTTAACGGCATTAAGTTTTTTGATGGGAATGGATTTAAACTGCCAGATTCCCTGGAGGACGAGATTGAGGAATTGATATGCAGCGGCATGAAAGATGTACAGTTCCCAACGGGACCAAGTGTGGGAAAAATTAAGTATCGCACAGACGCGAGAGAGGAGTATATCAATCATACAGTGCAGTCTGTTCCAGTGGAACTTGCCGGCATGAAAATTGTAGTAGATTGTGCGGAGGGTGCTTCTTATTACACTTCCGTCGAGACGCTTAAGGAACTTGGCGCGGAGGTTGTGGCCATTCACAATAATCCAGATGGGACAAATATCAACGCAAATTGCGGTTCTACGCATATGGGGGAACTTCAGGCAAGAGTTGTGTATGAGAAGGCGGATATAGGTCTTGCGTTTGACGGGGATGCGGATAGATTACTTGCGGTGGATGAAACTGGAAAGCAAGTTGACGGTGATGTGATTATGGCAATCATTGGCAATCATATGAAAGCGAAAGGGACTTTGAAGGACAATACAATTGTGGCTACCGTCATGAGTAATCTGGGCTTTTTCCTTATGGGAAAGGAGAATGGCATTCATATTGAACAGACAAAGGTAGGGGATCGGTATGTACTGGAACGGATGCAAGAGATAGGGGCAAATCTTGGTGGGGAACAGTCGGGACATATTATTTTTCTTGATGAAAATACTACGGGAGATGGCTTACTCAGCGCACTTCATCTGTTACAGGTAATGGTTGAGACAGAAAAGCCTCTCTCAGAACTTGCCACGATTATGACCGTGTTACCGCAGGCGCTTGTGGGGGCGAAGGTTCCAAATCATAAGAAGAACAGTTATATGGAGTACACCGAGATTGCAGAAGCTATCGAACATGTGAGTGCTAAATTTGCAGATGAGGGAAGGGTATTGATTCGACCTTCAGGCACAGAGCCTCTTGTGCGGGTTATGATTGAGGGCAGAGACCAGGAGCTGATTGAAAAGGAGGCAAGAGAGCTGGCAGAGTTGATACAGAATGTAATGTTGTGATGTACGATAGGAAGATTTAGAAATTCGGAGGGATGAGATATGGTGCGTCAGAAGGTAGTCATTAAAAACCCAACAGGGCTACATTTGCGTCCGGCAGGTATCTTATGTAAGGAAGCGATGCAGTTCAACGCGCTGATAACCTTTACATTCCGTGGAAATACGGCAAATGCTAAGAGCGTGCTGAGCGTGCTGGGTGCGTGCGTGAAAAGCGGCGATGAGATTGAGATTATCTGTGATGGTTCCGATGAGAACGAAGCTTTGTCAACTATGGTAAAGGTCATAGAAGACGGCTTAGGTGAGTAGGGAATGAGATTAGTCCGAAGCTGCTTCGGACTAATTTCATGTAAACCTTCTTGTTTCTCTTAGAAACTGTTCAGCGGGCTATGGTGAGACTTTATGATATGGGCAATCAGAGAAATAGATAATCATAGTTATTTATTCATAGTTCCTTACAATGAATAGTCTTAAGGATTCGGAGAAAAGATAAAGAATACAGGAAAGGAAATTGATTTTATGAGAACAGCAAAAAAGAAAATAATAGTGACAGGCTGTAATGGGCAGCTCGGGCGCGCAATCAATAAGAAGTATCAAGACAGCACGGAATTTGAGTGTGTGAACACAGATGTTGGTGAGCTTGACATCACGAACGTAGAGGCAGTGGATAAGTTTGTATCGGAAGTGAAACCGTTTGCAATCATTAACTGTGCGGCGCACACCAATGTAAATGGCTGTGAGACAGATGTGGACAATGCATATAAAATTAATGCAATCGGTCCAAGAAACTTAAGTATTGCGGCGACGAGATACCATGCGCGACTGATGCATATCTCCACGGATTATGTATTTGACGGAACTGCAAGTACGCCGTACACGGAGTTTGACAGACCTAACCCAAAGGCGGTGTACGGGAAGACAAAACTTGCGGGTGAGCAGTTTGTCAAGGAATTTGCAAAGGAATATTTTATTGTCCGCACTGCATGGCTGTATGGCGATGGAAAAAATTTTGTAAAGACAATGCTTCATTTGTCAGAACAGCATGATCGGGTGACGGTCGTAGGTGATCAATTTGGTTCTCCTACAAGTGCGGACGAGCTTGCAGGAGCGATTATCCATCTGTTGCCGACGGATAATTTTGGACTGTTTCACGGCACTTGTGAGGGCATTACAAACTGGGCTGATTTTACAAGAGAAATATATAGACTTACCGGAAAAGACACAGTAGTTGAGACAGTGACGACAGAGCAATATGACAAAAATGCCAAGGGGATTATTGCGCCAAGACCAGCGTATTCTGTGCTTGAGAATTATATGCTTGGACTGACGACGAATTACAAATTTGCAGATTGGGAAAAGGCTATTGCAGAATATATAAAGGACTTGTCATATTGATAAAGTATCTGTATACTAAAAGGGAAAATGGAAGAGATTGGAAGTTATGATAGGATTTGGAAAGGAAAAAAGAGTTTAAATGAATAATATAGCGTTGATTACAGGAATAACAGGACAAGATGGTTCTTATCTGGCAGAGTTTCTTCTGGCAAAGGGATATGAGGTTCACGGGTTGATTCGCAGGCACAGCATATCTAACACAATGCGCATAGATCATCTGATTCAGTCTGAGTATTATAAAATCAAATTTTTTCTCCATTTTGCAGACACGACGGATTCTTCAAATCTAATGCGGATTATCGGTGAAATTAGACCGACGGAGGTTTATAATCTTGCTGCGCAGTCGCATGTGGGTGTGTCGTTTGAAGTTCCAGAATACACCGCGGATGCGACGGGAGTGAGCACATTGAAACTGCTTGAGGCGATTCGGGTAAACGGAGGAAACTGTAGATATTATCAAGCGTCCACATCAGAACTTTTCGGTGGACTTCCTGAGACAGCACCGCAGAGTGAGACAACCCCATTTTATCCAAAGAGTCCGTATGGCGTGGCAAAGTTATATTCTTACTGGATAACTGTGAACTACAGGGAATCTTACAATATGTTTGCGTGCAATGGTATTTTGTTTAACCATGAATCGCCACGGCGCGGTGAAAATTTTGTGACAAGAAAAATCACGCTTGCCATTGCAAATATGATTGCTGGGAAGCAGAACAAAATTTCACTAGGCAATATGAATGCCAAGCGGGACTGGGGATATGCAGGCGACTATGTGGAGGGTATGTGGCTAATGCTTCAACAAAAGGCACCAGGCGACTATGTATTAGCCACAAATGAAACGCACACAGTACGCCAGTTTGTTGAGGCGGCATTTGGCGAGCTGGGAATTATAATCCGCTGGGAAGGGGAAGGTGTCAAGGAAAAAGGGTATGACGCAGAGAGCGGAAAGTTGCTTGTCGATGTCAATCCTGAGTTTTACCGGCCGGCAGAAGTAGAGTTTTTATGGGGAAATGCAGCAAAGGCGGAGAAGGAACTTGGCTGGAAACGCAAAGTCGATTTTAAAGGACTTGTTTCGATGATGATGGAGGCTGACTTAAGGGCAGTGGCAGGAATTTCATGCGCGGAATACAGGGCGCAAAGAAGGGAAGGAAGAAATGATTCAGTCTGATAAAATCTATGTGGCAGGGCATAGAGGACTCGTTGGCTCCGCGATTATGCGGAGTCTTGATAAAAATGGATATAAAAATGTGATTGGCAGAACGCACAAGGAACTAGACCTTACAAATCAGCAGGCAGTGCGGGATTTTTTTGCAGAGGAACGACCGGAGGTGGTAGTGCTTGCGGCGGCGAAGGTTGGCGGAATTAATGCCAACAATACAACGCCTGCGGATTTTGCCTATGAAAATATGCAGATTCAATGTAATGTAATTAAGTGCTGTCATGACTATAAGATAAAAAAGCTGCTGTTTCTAGGAAGTACTTGTATCTATCCGCGCATGGCGCCGCAACCGATTCCAGAGGATGCACTGCTGACAGGACCGTTGGAGGAGACAAACGAGGCATATGCAATCGCAAAGATTGCGGGGTTAGAAATGTGTAAATTTTTTAAGCGGCAGTACGGAGACAATTTTATTAGTTGTATGCCAACAAATCTCTATGGACCGTATGATAATTATGACCTCTCGAGTTCTCATGTGATGCCGGCGATGATTAGAAAATTTTATGATGCGAAACAAAAGAATGCGCCAATTGTAGAATTGTGGGGAACAGGGACACCGCTGCGGGAATTTCTGTATGTGGATGATATGGCGGATGCTTGTGTATTTTTGCTGGAGCACTATGATGGAGAACAGCATGTCAATATTGGTACAGGGGAGGAGGTTTCTATCAGAGAACTTGCCAGCACAGTTCAGCGTGTGGTCGGCTACCAGGGGGAAATTGTCTGGAATGAGGACATGCCAGACGGCACGCCAAGAAAGCTCACCGATGTGACAAAGCTTCATGAATTGGGTTGGACTCATAAGGTGACTCTTGAGGAGGGCGTCCGTCTTGCTTACGAATGGTTTTGTGAGAATGCAGGAAACGCTAGATTATAGAAATTTGGCGAATTAGGATGTGATGAAAGTAAATATGGATGATGAGTGTTCGAGAGCAGATATTCTCAGACAAACTACATGCCATATGATTAGATTGGGATTTCAGGCGAGACAGCAGGGATACCGCTATTTGCGGGAAGCAGTCCTAATAGCTTGTCAAGAGCCTGAAACTTTAACCGCTGTCACAAAATGTTTGTATCCAGAAGTGGCAAAGCGTTATAATACTACAGATAAACATGTTGAGCGTGCAATACGAAATACGATAGAGACAGCATGGAATGGAAAAGAATCAGAACTTTTTAAAACATTATTTGAGAAAAGCTATAAAAATATAACTACAAGACCTACCAATAAAGAGGTCATAGCGAAAATCGCCGGATTAATTAGAAATACAATGGAGTCCGATAAGTGAATTGGAGGATAGGCAGTTGAAGGCATATGCAAAGATGTTGAGTATTATTGTGCCCTGTTATAACGAGGAGGAGAGTGTGCCGCTTTTTTATGCAGAAGCAGTGAAGCAGGAATCTTTTTTCCATGAGAAGGATGTGGAGTTTGAGTTTATATTTGTAGATGATGGTTCCAGAGATGGAACTGTGGAGGCAGTGAAGGCGCTGCGGGAAAAGGATGCGCGGGTACACCTCGTTTCGTTTTCCAGGAATTTTGGAAAAGAAGCTGCTATAATAGCAGGGCTTGAAAAAGCGGCGGGAGACTTTACGGTATTGATGGATGCCGACTTGCAGGACCCTCCTGCAATCTTGCCAGAGATGTATGGCTATATTGAACAAGGGTACGATTCTGTGGCGACAAGGCGTGTGGATAGGAAGGGAGAGCCACCAATCCGATCATTTTTTGCCAGAAGATTTTATGGTCTTATGCGAAGGATTTCCAAGACAGAGATTGTTGATGGGGCCAGAGATTACAGACTAATGACACGCAAAGTGACAGATGCGATTTTGTCAATGCGGGAGTACAATCGTTTTTCAAAAGGAATTTTTGGCTGGGTTGGATATCAGACAAAATGGATTGAGTATGAGAATGTACAGCGGGCAGCAGGTGAAACAAAGTGGTCTTTCTGGAAACTGTTTTTGTATTCTTTAGATGGAATTATGGCATTTTCGACAGTACCCTTGTCAATTGCGTCTATATTTGGCATTTTGTTCTGTGTTGTCGCGTTTGTCTTTATGATTTTTATCTTTGTCAGAGCACTGCTCTACGGGGACCCAGTTGCTGGATGGCCGTCTATGATGTGTATTATTTCCTTAATTGGTGGCGTTCAGTTGCTCTGCATTGGCATTATGGGGCAGTATATGAGTAAGATGTATATGGAAGTGAAGGACCGGCCGAAATATCTTGTAAAGGAAGAATTTTAGGCATGGGTGAAAAAAAAGCGGGGGTTGTGAGTATTATTGTGCCAGTGTACAATGCAGAACAGTTTATCCGGCAGACGATTGATTGTGTGCAGGCGCAAACTTATACAAATTGGGAGCTTTTGTTGGTGGATGATTGTTCGCGCGATAAAAGTCGGGAATATATTCAGGAGAAAAGCAGCACAGACCAGCGTATAAAACTTGTGTCACTCAAGAAAAATAGTGGTGCGGCGGAGGCGAGAAATAGAGCTGTCAAAGCGGCTTGCGGGCAGTATATCTGTTATTTGGATGCAGATGATATCTGGCTGCCGGATAAGCTTGCAGTAGAGCTGGAATCGCTAAGAGACATACAACGGACAGAGGATACCAATGCCGGTTTTGTGTTTATGGGATATGAATTTGCGGATGTGTCAGGAGAAGGGCTGGGAAAGGTGGTACACGTACCTAAGCGTATCACATACCGACAGGCACTGAAGAATACAACAATTTTTACTTCTACAGTGATGATTGACAGAGAGAAAATACCGGACGAGGATATTTACATGCCGCAGATTGCGAGTGAGGATACAGCCGCATGGTGGCGGATTTTAAAAAGACATGGTGCGGGATATGGGATTGATAAGAATCTGGTGAGATACAGAAGAAGCGCAGATACATTGTCGTCAAACAAACTGACAGCAGTCAAAAGAATTTGGAATCTGTATCGCAGACAGGAGAAACTGTCTGTCGCAGAAAGTGTGTACTGTATGTTTTTCTGGGCATTTCGGGCTGTGTTGAGACGGATTTAAGCTGCATTATAGGCAGGAGGCTGGACAGTGGGACGGATAGAGGCAGTAAAAAGAACAATTATATTACAGTTGTCGTTAGTAGGGTTATTTGTTCAGACAATCTTGTATATTTATGTCTGGCAGAACATCTACAATGACATTATGCAGAGCGGCATGTGGAGAAGCTTTCACAGAAAAGGGTTCTGGCTTTTGGCCGCCGTTTATTTTATATTGCTGTTATTCTTTTCAGCGACGTATGGAGGACTTAAGGTAGGATATCTTAAACCGATGGATGTGTTTTTTTCTCAGGTGATCTCGTTGCTGTGTACAAATATTGTCTCTTACTTTCAGATTTCCCTGTTGTCACTAGGGCTTGTCACGCCTTATCCACTTTTGCTTATGATGCTGGGGCAGATTATTGTAGCTGCTGCTTGGACTTTTGTCAGCCATAAATTATATCAGCGTTTTTTTCCACCTAAGAATTTGCTGTTTATCAGTGGAGAGCGACCGACAGAGGACATTTTAATGAAATTTGAGTCGCGCAAAGACAAGTACAATATTGTGAAGTGTGCTTTTGAGAGTGACGGATTGCAAGCGCTAGAGCAAGAGATTTTAACGAACTATGACGGTGTAATACTTTGGGATATGGACACAGCGCTTCGCAACAAGCTATTAAAATTTTGCTATAGCAGAGGAATCCGAGTGTATATGATGCCCAAAATTCCAGATATTATGATAAAGGGCTCAGACCAGCTTCATCTGTTTGATACGCCAATATTGCTCACGCGGGAATATGCCATGACAATTGAGCAGCGCGTGGTCAAAAGGCTGATTGATATTGTGTGTTCGTTGCTGTTGATGATTGTTGCATCGCCGTTTATGCTTATGACGGCCATTGCCATAAAATTGTATGATGGTGGTCCAGTATTTTATAAGCAGGTGCGCTGTACACGTGATATGCGGGAGTTTCAGATATTAAAGTTTCGGAGTATGCGCACCGACGCCGAGAAAGATGGTGTTGCTAGACTTGCAGAAAAAAATGACAGTCGTATTACACCAATTGGCAAATTTATTAGAAAGGTGCGAATTGATGAACTTCCACAGCTTTTTAATATATTGAGTGGAGAAATGTCTTTTATTGGTCCAAGACCAGAGCGACCAGAGATTATCCGACAGTATCAGGAGGATATGCCGGAGTTTACGTTTCGCACAAAGGTTAAGGCTGGACTTGCGGGATATGCGCAGGTGTATGGAAAATACAATACAACACCATATGACAAGTTAAAACTGGATTTATTTTATATTGAAAATTACAGTGTATGGCTTGATCTCAAACTGATGCTGTTGACATTAAAGATATTGTTTCAGTCAGAGAGCACAGAAGGCGTGAACGCGGGGCAGACAACTGCGGCTAAACATGTATCCAAGGAGATAAATGAGGGAGAAAAGAGCGGATAAAGTGGAAAAGACAGGGATTGACAGCAGGGCACTATTTGCCACATATATTATAAAACTTCCAAGATTATTGATTCTGGCAGTGGCCGGTGCCGTTTTGGGCAGCGGTCTTTCTCTGATTGTTGCGCTTTTGCAGATGCAAGAGAGATACTATGTGTCGGAGACAGAGTACTATGTTGAGTTTGCAGAAGGGCAATTGGAAGCAAAACACCATTATAATGATTTTACTTGGAATGATGTGCTTACGTCGAATGAAATCCTTGGCAGAGCGATGGAGCTGCTTGGTGATGGCTACGATAGAAGCCAAGTGCAAGAAATGCTGACGGCTGATATTTTATCAGATGTGCGTTATTTGACAATCACTGTGCGCGGCTTGGATTGGAATCAAGTGGAATCTGTCAAAAATGCGATTGGTACTGCACTGGAAATTTTTGGACAGACCAAGAAGGAGTTTGACAGGATTTATAAAATAGACGATCTGGAGATTGTGCAGGAAGAAATTCCTCTTTTTACAGGGAGAGCAGCCTTTTTGGGTGGCATTTTGGCGGTCTGTGCAGGTATTTTTTTTATAGCGCTTCGCTTTGGCATGGGTTCTGTATTTTATACCAAAAGGGATATTACAAAGTATACAGGTATGTCTGTATATGGTATGACATTTGCAGGACGCAGCGAAAAAGACCGTTTTCGGACCATTCAGGACAGACAATTAAAAATGCTTTCTGAAAATTTACAGCTACTGACACAAGCCAATTCGGAAGTGCTATTGTTTGACGCTTCAGGGGGACGGGAAGCAATGGAATTTTTGCGGGCGATGCAAAGTCAGGGATTTGCCGATAACACGCGATTTCGGATTTTTGATAGCGAGAATGATAAACAGACAATGGCAAGTGCAGTGTTTCTGGCGGTAATTCCATTTGGGCAGTGCTATCGAGAAAGAATAATTGACGAGATGGACTTTGTACAGTTTCAAGGCGGAAGCGTTGCGGGGGCAGTCCTTGTCAAAGCAAATATATTTTGGACAGCAATTTATTACGCAAACGACAAAAGCCGTTTCTTATAAAATAGCTTTTCTGGAACTGTTTATGGCAGGAAGGAGGTGGGATTTCGATGAAACTGCAGGTGTTGGTGTCGGCTGTCAATCAAGATATCTTGACAATTGCAGAGCGTATGGGGCTGGAAAGTGATGCGATTATAATTAATCAGACAGACCATTTTGGCTATGAAGAATATACGCATAATGGCAGACGAATACAGTGCTATGAATTTCAGGAAAAAGGGGTTGGCCTTAGCAGAAATAATGCATTGATGCGTGCGGAAGCGGATATTGTGCTATTTTCTGACGAGGATATTCGATATGAGAAAGGATATGAAAAGCGGGTGCTCGACGCATTTGCGGCACACCCAGAAGCGGATTTTTTACTCTTTAATGTGCGTGTGGGTGCTTCGCGGGCGACTTATCATACAAAACAGTATCACAGGGTTCATGTGTGGAATGCAGGGCGTTATCCGACCTATTCCTTTGCGGTGCGGCGCGAGAAACTACATGCGGCGCACATTACGTTTTCATTGTTGTTTGGCGGGGGAGCCAAGTATAGCAATGGCGAGGATAGTCTCTTTTTGAAGGACTGTCTAAAATATGGTCTTGTGGTCTATGCCATTCCTATTGAGATTGGTTCGGAGATTGAGCGTGAATCAACATGGTTTGCAGGATATACCGATAAGTTTTTTATAGACAGAGGCGTGTTGTATCACTTTTTGTATGGCGGGCTGGCTTACCCAATGGCGGTGCGATTTATTCTGGCACATGGAAAAGTAATGTGTCAGGAAATTCCAAAGAAGAATGCACTGGCATTGATGCGAAAAGGGATTCAGTCTGTGGAAGGATTGTGAGAAGGAGGCTTTTGTGACAGCGGACAGAATATGCTCTATTTTGTTTTATTTATTCATAACCGCAGTGACGTGCAAAATGGCCTGTCAAATACAGCCATATCAGACAGGAGAATCCATTTGGATTTGTGGACAGCGAACGGTGAAAAGTTTTCAGAACAGATTATATCTGATAGGAATATTTCTGGTGCTTTTTCTAATGTCCGCGCTGCGCTTTGACATAGGAAATGATTACTGGCAATACACGCAGACTGCCCATGAAGTGTATGTTGGCGGCTATGTTGTGACAGAGGTGGGGTTTAACTGGTTGGTAAAACTTTTGTATCTACTCTCAGGCGGGGAGTATTATGAACTGGTGTTTGCAGTTTTTGCTTTTGCCACCTTATTTTTTTTCCTGAAAGCGTTTGCAAAACAGAGCGTTTGTTTTTCACAGAGCTTTTTTCTGTTTATGACATTGGGATTGTATTTTCAGACATTCAATACCGTTCGATATTATCTGGCTTTGTCAATTGCACTTTTTTCTATCAAATATGTTTTGGAGAAAGATTTCTTGAAATTTGTATTTTGGATAGGATTCGCGGCGCTATTTCATAAGTCAGTCTTGCTGGTGATTCCTGTTTACTGGATTGCTTCGTTTGATTGGAAAAAATGGCAGATTGTGACAGGATTGGTGGTGAGCGCAGCCTGCTATGTGGGAAAGGGAATGATTTTAAAGTTAGCGCTAATATTGTATCCTTCTTATAAAAATACGGTTTATCTAGCAGGGGGCGGCAGTCGCTTTGGCACTCTGCGTACTCTGGCAGTCCTTGCCTTTTATGCATGGTTTTTGTATACACGCGCTTTTGTGGGACAGGAATATCGCAAGCAGCCGCTCAAACCTTTGCTTGAAGCACAGAGTTGGTATTCGGAACTTCGATTTTATGGGCATTTGAATTTGCTGGCGTTTGTGACAGGAACATTTTTTTCTTTTTTGCCAGTGGTGACACGAATTTCTTATTATTTTGGGGTGTCGCAGCTATTTATGCTCCCGCTGCTCTTGGAACATATACAGGATGTGAAAACACAAAAAAAGGCAAAAATAATTCTTTTTGCGGTATGTCTGGCTTCTTTTCTAATCTTTTTATTGCAGGCACATCAAGATGGCGTGGGATTGCTTCCTTATCGGAGTTGGCTTTTTCAAACACAGCGCTATGTGCATAAATAGGTATATTATTTTTTGTTTCTGATTTTGCGGAAGGATTTAGAGAGTGTTCTAAGAGGAGAAACAGTATGGGACAAGAAACTTTTTTCAGTATTATTATAGTTTGTCTAAATTCTGGTCAGCGGCTCTATGATACCATAGATAGTATTTTAGAACAGACATATCCTAATTATGAAGTAATTATCAAAGACGGCGGCTCCAAAGATGGTTCTGTAAAGGCGCTTGCAGAACGATATACAGATGCACGGCTTCATGTGTATACAAAAAAGGATAATGGCATTTATGATGCGATGAATCAAGCAGTTGCATTGGCGAATGGAACATATTTTCTATTTTTAAATACTGGGGATAATTTTTATAATGCAAAAGTGCTAGAAAAAATAAATGCGGAAATTAAGAGACTGCAAAAAGAAGGGCATCAAGCGGATATTGTGTATGGAAATCTGTATCATAAAGCGCAGGAAACCGTGATATATGCATCGCCGGAAATCAATGATTTCACTTGTTATCGCAATGTGCCTTGCCATCAGACCTGTTTTTATCATCGCACAATGTTTGACATGAGAGCGTATCGTCCCGAGTATACTGTAAGGGCAGACTATGAACATTTTCTGTGGTGTTTTTATGAGCGAAAGGCAGAGATATTGTATGTGCCTGTGGTAATCGCCTCCTATGAGGGGGGGGGCTACTCTGAGACGCGAGAAAACAGAAAGCGCTCTGCACATCAGCACCGAGAGATTGTGGTGCATTATCTGGGGAAAAAAAAGGCTGACCGATATCGGCTGCTTCTGCTGTTAACTTTGGCGCCGCTGCGGAGTGCCATTGCAGAAAACCGGCATTTATCAGGAATCTATAATAAGATAAAAAAATTGATTTACAGGATTTTACAGAAGACGAACGGATAACCTAATAGACTTGCGAAAAGAAGATTCCGAGAGCCTATTTTGATTGTATGGAGGGATTGTATGAGAGTTCTATGGTTATGTAATATTATGCTCCCGTTTATCGCAAAGAGTCTGGGACAGAAAATCGTGATTAAGGAAGGATGGCTTTCTGGTCTTGCGGGAAAATTGATAGCGCATCAGGACAGAAATGATATAACGCTTGCAATTTGTTTTCCAGAATCGGAGAGTAGAAGATTTGTGAAAGAGGACACTTCTCTGTTTGTGAAGGATAAGGCACAAGGAATTCACTATTATATTTTTCGCGAAGATACAGTGCATCCAGAAAAATATGACGCTGCTTTGGAGGAGAGTCTTGGTGCTGTGATAAAAGACTTTGAACCGGACATTGTTCATATCTTTGGCACAGAATATCCGCATACACTTGCCTGTGTGAAGGCATTTGGGCATTCGTCGCGCACATTAATTGGAATACAAGGACTTTGCAGCTCGATAGCGGAAGTGTATATGGCAGATTTGCCTTACTCTGTGCAAAAGAAAAAGACTTTTCGCGATATTCTTAAAAAAGATGGTCTGTTTGAGCAGCAGGCAAAGTTTGCAAAGCGCGGAGAGTATGAAAAAGAAGCGCTTTCTATGGTGGGACATGTCACTGGAAGGACAGATTTTGATAGGGAGATGACAAAAAAACTTGCGCCCAATGCAAAATATCATTTTATGAATGAGACATTACGCGCAGATTTTTACAATGATACATGGAGTATAGACAAAATTGAGCGATACTCTCTTTTCTTAAGCCAGGGAAATTATCCAATTAAGGGCTTGCACTATGTGATTGATATTTTGCCGGATATTTTGGAGGAATTTGAGGATACCGTTGTCTATGTGGCTGGAGATGTCATCATTGCAAATGATAGCATTAAGGATAAGATAAAGCTCTCTGGATATGGAAAGTTCCTGCTCAAACAGATAAAACAACATAAATTGGAGGACCATGTGCGTTTTGTTGGACGATTGCAGTCGGATAAAATGTGTGCTCGTTTTTTAAAAACACATGTATTTTTATGTCCGTCGGCAATTGAAAACTCGCCAAATTCTGTGGGGGAAGCGATGCTTTTAGGAGTGCCTGTCGTCTCAGCGAATGTCGGTGGTGTGCACAATCTGGTTGATGACGGAAAAGATGGCTTTCTGTATCCAAAGGATAAGCCCAAGCGATTAAAGGATTCTATTTTGCGCATTTTTGAAGATGACAAACTTGCAATATCACTCTCATCCAACGCAAAGGCACATGCGCTCAGAACACATGACCCAGAGACAAACTACAGGAGGCTTTTGGATATTTATCATGCGATTAACAATTGTGTCTAACTATATTAATCATCATCAGATACCGATGGCGAATGCGTTGTATCAAAGACTCGGTGCAGACTTTGCCTTTATACAGACTTCCACGATGGAGGAGGACCGCGTGAAAATGGGCTGGGGAAGTGAGGTCAACGCCATTCCCTACCTGATGCTTTTCTATAAAGAGTCAGAACAGTGTGCCAAATGGATTATGGACAGCGATGTGGTGGTGTTTGGAGGCGTTGAGGATGAAAGTTATATTAAGCCTAGATTGAATGCGGGAAAGATTGTGATTCGTGCCAGTGAGCGGCTTTATCGGGAAGGGCAGTGGAAGTCTATCTCCCCGCGCGGTCGAAAGAAAAAATACGAAGATCACACACAGTATGCAAATGCGCCAGTTTATTTATTGTGTCATGGTGCCTATGTGGCGTCTGATTTTGCGCTTGTTCATGCATATCCAGAGAAAAAGTTTGTCTGGGGATATTTTCCGGCAGTAAATACCTATGATTTGGATAGATTGTTTGAGGGGAAACGGCATCTTAACCAGAGCGGCAAATCAGAAATTAGGATTTTGTGGGCAGGACGCTTTCTGAAATTAAAGCATCCAGAATATGCAATTAAGGCAGCAAGATTTCTTGAACAACAAAACATTTGTTTTCATCTGGATATGGTGGGGGACGGAGAACTTGCCGGAACGCTTTTAGAACTTGTGCGCAATTGGCATCTCGAACATAGAGTTACATTTCATGGATTTCAGCCGCCGCAGGAAGTGCGGCATTTTATGGAAGAAGCAGAGATTTTTCTGTTTACAAGCAACTATCTGGAAGGTTGGGGAGCAGTTCTAAACGAGTCGATGAACAGTGCATGTGCAGTTGTGGCGGGAAGTGGCATTGGGGCAGTTCCATTTTTAATAAAGCATAGAAACAATGGGCTGGTCTATAAGACAGGGCATTATCATGAATTTCAGGAGCAGGTATTAACTTTGTGTCAGAATGAAGAACTGCGAAGAAAACTGGGGACGAGCGCATATCATACAATTGTAAAACTGTGGAATCCTAAGGAGGCTGCGGACAGGCTTTATCGTTTCTGTGAGGGATTGATAGAAGGGCATGTGGTGCCAGAAAAAGAGGGGCCGTTAAGTCCAGCACCGCTGATTGCGCCAAGGAAAGGGTATCAATATACCAGAAATGCGAATACAGGCAGGGGATTATAAATGAAAAAGACAAAGAATAGAATATACGTTTGCCATACGTTCTATCATGTCTATGTGGCAATCTTAAAAGAAATGAAGGTTGTAAGACAGACACCAGCCAAGCAATATCAAAAGGCAGATATCGCGTTAAGTTCCATATCGACGGACTTTGAACATCTGGGGGATAGACTTGAAAAGACAAGAATTTTTCATAGGATTTTTGCGCTGGACGAAAAGCGGGAGGACTTTTTTCCAGAGCTTGCAAAATACAGAAAAAACTATAACAATTTATTAAAACATATGGTAAATCGTATTATTTTCACAAAAAAGCTAGCAAAGTGTGAAATTCCATATTTGCAGGTCATTGATTTTGCAGCGTATAAAGATATTTATGTGTTCTGCGACAGTGACCCAATTGGGTATTATCTAAATTATAAGCATATTTATTATCATGCAGTGGAAGACGGGTTGGATTGTCTCAAAAATCTGGATGACGCCTATGTTGCAAATCACGGACATTTTCGGTTAAAGACTTGGCTTTCGCGTATCAATCTTATTTTTATTATGAATGGTTGGGGAAAGTATTGTATTGATATGGAAATTAATGATAGGAGTGTCGTACCTACTGACTGTCCGCGCTTTGTCGAGGAGCCAAGAAAACCATTGGAGTTGGCTTTGACCTTAGAACAGAAAAAATTGATGATTCAAGCATTTATTGAGGAGGCAGAGGATTTGATGGAGCAGCTAAAGCCTGCTCAGAAAGGTGAGGAGTTCGCCTGTTTTCTGACAGAGCCACACCCTGTCGATGTGGAGGCGCGCAAAAAAGTCTGTCTTGATGTGATTGCACAATATTGCAAAGGTTATCGGGTACTGATAAAACCGCATCCAAGAGATACCATTGATTATGAGGCACTCTGTCCAGATGCGGTGGTACTTCGCGGACGGTTTCCAGTGGAGGTTCTTAATTTCTTTGAGGGACTCCGTATTAAGAGGGCGGTTTCCATTGTGACAACAGCGCTTAACAATATGGATTTTGTGGAGGAGAAAATAAATCTTGGCGCGTCTTTCTGGGATGCGTATGAGGATCCTGAAAAACATGCATATAACAAAAAGGCGGGGCTTGCAATGGCGGATAAATAAAATACAGATTGCTTAAAAAATGCACACAGCCGCAATCTAAAAAATTAAGTGAAAGGATGGAATATCAGTGCTTAAAATATTAAAAAAGATAAATATTTTGATGGACAAAAAACAAAAGAGCGCTATGGCGCGGCTGTTTGTGATGATGATAATATCGGCTGGCTTGGAGACGGGAGCAGTGATGATGGTAATGGCTGTCGTACAATTGATTCTGGACCCTGTAGCACTGGAACAGGGAGAAAAGTATCAGATGATATGTAATATATTTCATCTACAGAACACTGTGCAATTTTCCGTGCTTGCAATTCTTTTTTTGATAATATTGTATATTGCAAAAAATGCATTCCAGTTCTTTTTACAGAGAAACTTATATCGGTTTGTATATAGCAATCAATTTAAGACGGCATCAAGCTTGATGAAAAATTTTGTGCGACGCGAGTATGAATATTACTTAAATGCGGAGACTTCTGTGATTCAGCGAAGTATCACGGCCGATGTCAGCAATATGTATGCGCTGATTATGGCTGTTTTGCAGATTGCATCTGAGGCGACTGTTGCCCTGTTCCTTGTGGTGGCGCTTGCTATGCAGGACCCTGTGATGACGGTGGTAATTGCGGTGCTTTTGGTTGCAACGTTAGTTGTGATTAAGAAGATTGTCAAGCCGATTATGAACCGTACTGGAAAAGAAAATCAGGATTACGGTGCATCTATGTTTGCTTGGATTTCTCAGACAGTGCAGGGGATTAAGGAGATTAAGGTCGCAGGGCGCGAGCAATACTTTATTGGAGAGTACTGCAAGGTTGGTGAGGGCTATGTGAAGGCAATGGAGCGGTTTAGCTTGTTTAACAACACGCCGAAGCTTTTGATTGAGACGGTCTGTATGGCTGGATTACTTGGCTACATCTTAGTGTTGATTGTGTCGGGAGCAGATGTGTCTGGCATGGTTTCCCTGTTTGCGGCATTTGGTATTGCGGCAATGCGTCTTTTGCCTGCTGCAAGCCGCATTAACAATCAGATTACAAGTATGGCTTTTAATGAGCCGTTTTTCTTTAATGTGAGCGACAATCTTGTTGAGGAGACGGATGCGGCGCACACGGATATTTCCTATGCAGTTGTCGCAAAGGAAAAGCTGCCTGTCACAAGGGAGGTGAGATTGTCTGATATCACATATCACTATCCCAATTCGGACAAGCTGATTTTTGACCATGCGACAGTCTCCTTTCCAATTGGTAAATCTATTGGCGTGGTGGGTGCAAGCGGCGCAGGAAAGACGACAATTATTGATATTTTGCTGGGACTTTTAAAGTTGCAGGGCGGTAAAGTGCTGGCGGATAATGTGGATATTCAAGAGCACTATCGCGAATGGCTTGCCAATGTGGGCTATATTCCGCAGATGATTTTTCTGTTGGATGCTGATATTAGGAAAAATGTTGCATTTGGGATTCCCGAGGAAGAAATTGATGATAACAAGTTGTGGTATGCGCTTAGGGAAGCGCAGCTCGACACATTTGTGAAGACATTGCCGGACGGAGTGAATACTGGTATTGGAGAGCGTGGTATCCGGCTTTCCGGTGGTCAGCGTCAGCGGATTGGCATTGCGCGGGCACTCTACAATGACCCAGAAGTATTGATTCTTGATGAGGCGACTTCGGCGCTCGACAATGATACAGAAGCGGCGATTATGGAGTCTATTAACAGGCTGCATGGCAAGAAAACGCTTGTGATTATAGCGCATCGCTTACAGACAATTGAAAAGTGCGATATGGTTTTCCGGGTGGAGGATGGTAAAATTATGAAAGAACGCTGATGCATGCCACAGAGCAGGCATTTTGGCGCTGGCTCCGACACCATGCAGCGAATACATGGTGCGGATGTGAAAAGTAACTGTAAATGCATTGATTGGCAATGCCGGTTATCAGAAGGGAGTGAGAGATTCGTATGAAACTTAGTATTATAGTACCTGTTTACAATATGGCAGCGGATAACAAACTTAAGTTTTGCCTAGATTCGCTGATTGGTCAGTCGATTGCAGATTATGAGATTATTGCGGTTGATGATGCGTCTACAGATGCGTCGATGGAGATTCTAAGAGAGTATGAATCGAATTACCCGTGGAAATTCAAGGCAATCCAATCCCGTGAGAATCTGAAACAGGGTGGTGCGCGCAACAAGGGAATTGAGGCGGCACACGGCAAATGGATTGGATTTGTGGACTCCGATGACTGGGTTGCGTCAGATATGTATGAAAAGTTGATAAAAAAAGCGGAAAAAACAGGGGCGGATGTTGTGGGATGCGACTATTGCATGGTGGATTCGCACACAATGAATGTGGGCAAACGAATGCCAAACAACACAATGGACCAGACAGGAGTGTTAGATCAGGAGCGCTATAAAAAGCTTGTTATGAACCCAGGTAGCATGGTGATCAAGGTTTATCTAAAATCTGTGATTGATACGTATCAACTGCGATTTCCAGAAAATACGTTCTATGAGGACAACTGTGCCTCACCAATTTGGATGCTGCACTTTACGCACTTTGAGAAGATTGAGGAACCACTCTATTATTATTATCAGCATGAACTTTCCACAGTGCATGAGATTAGTCAAGAGAAGTGTGAGATGCGGCTTTTAATGGGGAAGAAACTGATTGAGGAGGCGCGCAGATACGGCATTTTTAAACCATATAGACAGGAATTTGAATTTGCTTTTTCCAAGCTGTATTATATGAATACACTTTTTACTTATATGCTTGGTGTGAAGAATCCAAAAGTGAGTTTTTTAAAGCAGATTGCGGAGGGCATTCGGCAGGAATTTCCTGATTTTCAGGAAAATATTTATTATCAGAATGCGTTTGACGAGGAACAGAAGCGGCTTGCAGCGATGCATATGGAGTCACCATTAAAATTTAAGCTCTATTATCAGCTACTTTCTTTTTATCGCCGCAAAATACGTCGTACGCAAAAATAATTTTGTTACTTTTTACGGGATAGGAATGCGCATGTCATAGTTTTTGATTGGAGTGTCGGTTAAAGCGGGTGTGTGGGAGTTAGGAAAATATGCAGTTTACTTCATTTGAATTTTTAATCTTTTTTCCAGTGGTAGTATTATTGTATTATGTGATGCCAAGAAGGCTGCGACAGTTGTGGCTGCTGTTTGCAAGCTATTATTTTTATATGAGCTGGAATGCAAAGTATGGGATTTTAATACTTGCCTCTACAGTAATTACATATTTGTGTGCCCTTGTTATGGAACGGTTTAAGACGGAGGATGCACAAGGAAAAGTAAAATGTAAGGTTATTTTGACAGTGGCGATTATAAGCAATTTGGCGCTGCTTGTATTTTTTAAATATTTTTATTTCCTGCATGATACCATCGCAGCAGTATGTTTTGTGTTTGGTGTGAAGATGGGATCGCCTAGTTTGGAGATTGTCCTTCCAGTCGGAATTTCATTCTATACGTTTCAGGCATTGGGATACACAATTGATGTGTATCGTGGTACAGTAAAAGCAGAGAAAAATTTTATCAGGTATGCATTATTTGTATCCTTTTTTCCACAGTTGGTCGCAGGGCCAATTGAGCGAAGTAAAAATTTGTTGTGGCAGATAGAGAAAATACAGTGCAAGAGAATGTGGAGTTTTGAGAAAATTACACGCGGATTGCTTTTAATGCTCTGGGGATTTTTTATGAAAATGGTCATTGCAGACCGCGCAGCAGTGTTGGTTAACCAAGTATTTGATATGTATTATTTATTTGGTGGCGTGGCGCTTTTGATAGCTTGTGTGCTGTTTGCAGTGCAGATTTATTGTGATTTTGCAAGTTATTCTACAATAGCGATGGGCGCTGCCAAAATTCTTGGAATTGATCTTATGGTAAACTTTGAAGCGCCTTTTTTCTCCACAAGTATTCGGGAATTGTGGCGGCGTTGGCATGTGTCATTGAGTTCGTGGTTTCGCGACTACCTCTATATTCCAATGGGAGGAAGTCATTGTTCAAAGCCGCGAAAATACTTTAATACAATGATAACTTTTCTCGCGAGCGGATTTTGGCACGGCGCAAGCTGGCATTTTGTTGTGTGGGGCGCGATACAAGGTGTCTATATTATAATTGGAGATTTGCTGGACCCACTGTGGAAATGGGTTGACCATGTTTTTCATATACGCTGGAAAACACTTGCCTTTCAGTTTTGCCGTGGCATCTGTACTTTTTTGTTGTTTGCGTTCTCTTTTGTGTTTTTCAGGGCGGACTCTGTAAAGGATGCAATATACTATCTACAAAGAATATTTCAAAACTTTGATGTCTGGTCGCTGTTTGACGAATCTATATTTTATTTGGGATTGGACAGAAAAGAAATGGGCGTACTGTTGTTTGGAATTCTGATTTTGTTGGTTGTAGATGCTTGTTATGCAGCAAAGCGTAAGCTGTTCGACGCGATTGTAAAAGAACAGTGTCTTGTAGTGCAGTATGTGATTGTGGCAGTGCTGCTTGTGATGGTTCTTGTGTTTGGTGTGTATGGGGAAGGATATGACGCATCACAGTTTATCTATTTTCAATTTTAAGTTTCTAAAAGATAATTGGAGGGGCAATGACAAAAAGAACAATTATTTCCAAGCTGGCATCTGTCATTAGTTTTCTTGTGTTGATCAGTTTGGTTTTGACAGTTACAAATGAGATTGTGTGCGCGAAGTTTATTGGGGATTCCACAACGATTGTAAAAGGGTTTTACGCAGAAAAAAAGAATGATATTGATGTGATTGTAATTGGCAGCAGCAATAGTTTCTGTACGGTAGACCCAATTGTTTTGTATGAGGAATATGGAATTGCGGCGTATGATTTTGGCAGTTCGTCGCAGCCAATGAATATCTCCGTGCTCTACCTAAAGGAAGCGTTTCGGAGACAGAATCCAAAAGTAGTCGCGCTTGAAGTGAATATGATGGTGGGGGGCGCTATCCACACGATAAATGAGGCGGGACTGCGCTGGGGATTGACCAATATACCATTTTCGATAGATAAACTTAGATGCATTTACCAGTCAGTTGGAGCGGTCAATGCGGAATATTTTTCTTATGTTTTTCCAACGTTTCGTTATCACAGTCGATGGAAAGAGCTAAGCAAGCTGGACTATACATATTTTTGGCAGGATAAGACAAACTATACTAAAGGTTATCTGGAAACACAGTCTGTATCAGAAACTGCAATTAATTTACAGGAGTATTGTTTTGACGGCGAGGCGTGGATAGAGGAAGAAAATATCCAATATCTGGATGAGATTGTCAAGCTGTGCCAAAAGAACAATGCACAACTATTACTCTTTAAATCTCCTAAGGAAAACTGGCATCAATATGAGACGGAGGCATTGCAGACGCTTGCAGATGCGCGAGGCGTGCGATTTGTAGATTACAATGAGCTTTATTATAATGGTGTGGTGGAACTTGATTTGGCAGCGGATTTTCGGGATGAAGAGCATCTGAATGATTTTGGCGCCAGAAAGGTTACAAGTCACTTAGGACAGTATCTGAAAGAACATTATGAGCTGCCAGACAGAAAGGCAGATGCACAGCCTAACGCATGGGATACGGCGTGCCTGTATCGGGAGCGAAAAGGATGGAAGGAGTATATGGCAGCCACATCAGCAAAAGAGTGTCTTGAGATGCTGCAAAATGATAAGAATTTTATTCTTATTGTGACAGATACAAAAGCTGGAAAAGGTAAGGAGACACGCCAGTGGGTGTATGAGGACTGCAAGATAGCACTTGACATTACCTGGAAAGAGGCGGGAATCCGCCACAGAAAGGCTGGAGACAGCACATTGGTACTTGCGAGGGTTGGAAATGTCTGCCAAGTGCGTATTGATGGCGTGGACCATTATCAGATGGGCGGCAGATGGAATATTATTGTGTATGACAAAATCCTAAACAGTGTCACGGCAAGTCTTGTCTTTCCAGAATAGAGATAAGAAGTAAGGCTTGATGCTTGTAACAGGAAGCTGGTTACTGAACTGCTAAAGTAAGGTTATTTTTGACGGTTCAGGAAAATTATGGTAAAATAAAAAAGATTTCGCAGAAAATGGAGGAAACAAAATGTTATTAGATAATAAAACAATATTAATTACGGGCGGTACAGGCTCTTTTGGAAGATGCTTTACAGAGTATGTGCTGACACATTTTAATCCAAAAAAAATTATCATTTATTCGCGCGATGAGTTTAAACAGTGGATGATGGCGAATGATTTTGCACAATACAAAGAAAAACTACGCTTTTTTATTGGTGATGTGCGTGATTATGAGCGTATGAAACGCGCGTTTGAGGGCGTGGATTACGTGATTCATGCCGCGGCGCTCAAACAAGTTCCCGCGTGTGAGTACAATCCGAATGAGGCGATTAAGACAAATGTCAATGGCGCGCAGAATGTGATTGATGCCGCGCTCAACACAGGCATTCAAAAGGTGGTGGCGCTATCTACAGACAAGGCAGTTAATCCAGTTAATTTATATGGAGGTACGAAATTGGTGTCAGACAAGCTGTTTATTGCCGCAAACGCCTACTGTGGTACAAAAGATTTAAATTTTTCGATTGTGCGGTATGGAAATGTAGCTGGCAGCCGCGGTTCCATTATACCACTTTTTCAGAAGTTAATTAACGAGGGTGCAAAAGAGCTCCCCATTACAGATTATCGCATGACACGTTTTTGGATAAGTCTGACACAAGGCGTTGAGCTTGTAATCAAAGCGCTTGAGGAGGCAAAAGGCGGCGAGACATTCATCAGCAGGATTCCGTCTTTTAAGATTACAGACCTTGCAGAAGCGATGGCGCCAGGCATGAAGACAGTGGAAGTTGGAATCCGCCCAGGTGAGAAACTGCATGAGGTGATGATCACAGCAGAAGATTCCATGACAACGTATGAATATGAGAAGAATTTTATTATCTATCCACAGATGTTTTGGCAGGAGTCAAAGCGTCCAAATCCAAGTGGTAGGAAAGTGGAGGAAGGTTTTTATTATTCTTCTGGAAACAATACAGAATGGCTCTCTGTAGAACAGATTCGTGCACTTTTAAAAACAGACCTTTATGAGTAGAGAAAGGAATGCTATTGTAAGAATGGAAAAACCAGCAATTGCCGGAGGAACTCCGGTTCGGGATACAAAATTATTTTATGGCCATCAGTATATTGACATGGCGGATGTCAAGGCTGTGGAGGATGTTCTAACCAGTGATTATTTAACTTGTGGACCCAAAGTTACAGCACTTGAGCAAAAACTCTGCGCGCTGACAGGAGCAAAGTATGCCGTTGTTTGCAGCAATGGCACTGCTGCGCTTCATATCGCGGCGATGGCAGCAGGTGTTGGCGCGGGCGATGAGTTAATTACAACACCTATTACATTTGCAGCTTCTGCAAACTGTGCGCTTTATTGTGGGGCAAAACCAGTTTTTGCGGACATTGATCCAGAAACTTATAATATTGATCCAGAAAGTGTTCGGGAAAAGATTACTGCTCAGACAAAGGCAGTAGTTGCAGTGGATTATACAGGGCAGGCTGTCAAGCTAGATGAATTGATGGCGCTGTGTCATGAGAAAGCGATTGTGCTGATAGAGGACGCTTCTCATTCTATCGGTACAAAGTATAAAGGAAAATCGGTGGGCAGTATTGCGGATATGACCACATTTAGTTTTCATCCAGTCAAGACAGTGACAGGCGGCGAGGGTGGCGCAGTTCTTACAAACCGAGAGGATTTGTATGAAAAGCTTTTGCTTTATCGTTCGCATGGCATTACAAAAGAGGAACAGTGTTATGTGAATGAGAGTCATGGTCCTTGGTATCACGAGCAGATTGACTTAGGATATAATTATAGGCTGACAGATATTCAATGTGCACTAATATTAAGCCAGATTGACAAACTTGCACAGTTTTCAAAACGACGCAGAGAGATTGTAGAACGGTATAATAAGGCATTTTCACAGATACCACAACTTTTTGTGCAGCGGGAGATTCCAGAGTCGGATACGACAAGGCATCTCTACATACTGCGAATCCGGCCAGAATTGCTTAACATTGACCGCAGAGGATTTTTTGAGGCGATGATGGCAGAGAACATTTGTTGCAATGTGCATTATATTCCAGTGTATTGGCACCCTTATTATGAGAAGCTTGGCTACAAAAAGGGACTGTGCCCAAATGCAGAAAAGTTGTATCAGGAGATGATGAGTCTGCCAATTTACTATTCATTGACAGACAAAGATGTGGATGATGTGATACGGGCAGTGCAAAAGATCGTTAACTATTATAAAAAATAAAAATTGAAGGGACATTTGGATGAAAAGCGTAGCAATTATAACGGCAAGAGGTGGCAGCAAGCGGATTCCGCGCAAGAACATTCGTCCATTTCTGGGAAAGCCGATTTTGGAATATAGTATTGAGGCGGCATTGCAGACAGAATTGTTCGAGGAAGTGATGGTGTCGACAGATGACACGGAGATTGCGCAAATCGCACAGCAGGCAGGAGCAAAGGTTCCGTTTTTTCGGAGTGAGGAAACAGCCAATGATTTTGCCACCACAGCGGATGTGATCGCAGAAGTTTTGGCGGCGTATGCGCAGACAGGGAAGGAATTTCAGGCGGCATGCTGCATTTATCCCACCGCGCCTTTTGTGACAGCAAATATGTTAAGTACAGCGATGCAGCTTTTGGAACAGGAACAGGTGGACTGTGTGATTCCTGTTGTAAAATTTTCTTTTCCACCGCAGAGAGGTGTCGTAATCAATCAGGGTAGAATTGTACCCAAATGGCCGGAGAATATGACAAAGCGTTCACAGGATTTGGAATCACTCTACCATGACTGCGGTCAGTTTTACTGCCTAAATGTGGAGCGCTTTTTACAGCAGAAGGCAATCTGGATGGAACATGCAGTTCCGCTGATACAAGAGGAACGATATGTGCAGGATATTGATACTTTGGAGGATTGGGCGCTTGCGGAAATGAAGTACAAGCTATTGCAGGCAGAAGGAAATAGCAGATAGTGAAAGGAGAAGCAAAGGAAAGAATGGGCAGTACAATCAATGTAAACGGAAGAATAATAGGGGACGGATATCCTGCCTATATTATTGCGGAGATGTCTGCAAATCATGCTGGCAGTATAGAACGCGCGCTGGAGCTGATTCACGCAGCGAAGGACGCAGGCGCAGATTGTGTAAAGATACAGACTTACACAGCAGACACCATGACTATAGACTGCCAGAATGAATATTTTCAGATTGGAAAGGGCACTTGGGAAGGAGAGAATCTTTACGGGTTGTATCAGAAGGCATATACGCCGTGGGAGTGGCAGGAACAGCTTCGCGATGAGGCGGCAAAAGTGGGGATAGACTTTCTCTCAACGCCGTTTGACACCACTTCTGTTGATTTCCTTGAGAAACTTGGGGTACAATTTTATAAGATTGCTTCTTTTGAACTGGTGGATATTCCTCTGTTGGAATACATTGCATCAAAGCAGAAACCGATCATTATGTCAACAGCAATGGGAACTTTAGAGGAGATTAAGGAGGCAGTTGAGGCGATCTATAGTACAGGAAACAGACAGCTTGCACTGATGAAATGTTCGAGTGCTTATCCGGCAAAAAGTGAAGAGATGAATCTTAGTATGATTCGTGATATGAAGGAACGATTTGGGATTCCTGTGGGGCTTTCTGACCATTCTATGGGGGCGTTTAGCGCTGCAACTGCGGTTGCGGTTGGCGCCAATTTAATTGAAAAGCATTTCTGTATCAGCCGTGCGATTAAAAATCCAGATTCCAGTTTTTCTATGGAGCCAGCGGAATTTGGGGATATGGTTCATCAGGTGCGCGAGGTGGAAAAGGCGTTGGGAAGCGTTTGCTATGGTGTATCCAGTCAGGAGGAAAGCAATGCATGTTTTCGTCGTTCTTTATTTGTAGTGCAGGATATAGCGGCGGGAGAAATGCTTACGCCAGAAAATATTAGAAGCATTCGACCAGCATATGGACTGAAACCAAAACATTACAAGGAAGTGTTGGGACGGACTGCAAAGCGCGATTTAAAGCGCGGAACACCGCTGTCGTTTTCTGATATCAGTTAGTAATAATCGAGTAGGGAAGATGAATCTTCCCTACTCGCGCGCCGGACGCGGGCAGCTTTCGCTGCATATTTCCTTTCCGCGTCCGTGTGTATAAAAAGGGAGACTAGATGGGAACAGTCAAAAGAAAATTGCACTTGCGGCAGGTGTGTCTAGCAGATAGAGAACTTTTGTTTGATTGGGCGAATGACAATACAGTTCGAGCAAATGCATTTCATACAGAAAAAATACCTTATGCAGACCATGTAAAGTGGTTTGCAGCTATGATGGAGAATGTTTTTGTATATCAATATATTTTATGCGACAATGAGATTCCAGTGGGGCAGATTCGATTAAATATTGAAGGTGATAAGGCGTTTATTGATTATAGCATCGCTGCAAAATTTCGGGGAATGGGATATGGGACTGCATTGATGCAGTTACTTTTGCGGGAACTAGAAACCATAAAGATGCCGGACAAACTAACACTTATTGGACAGGTAAAACAGGAGAATTTTACGTCTGCAAGCGTTTTTGAAAAATGTGGATTTACACCAATAAAAAAGAAGGATTATATCCAATATGAACTTGTTTGGAGGCGGTGAGGAATGCGAATTATTATAGCAACAATGAAGTCGTGGAATATTGCGCGCGCGCAGGCATTGCAGAAAAAATATAAAGAGGTGCATGATATTTGCATTTATACCAAAAGGGAAGAATTTACAGCGGAAAATGTGTGCGATTTTCAACCGGATTATATCTTTTTGCCGCATTGGTCTTATATTATGCCACGTGAGATTACGGACAACTGGGAATGTGTGGTATTTCATATGACAGATTTACCTTATGGGCGTGGCGGGAGCCCTTTGCAGAATCTGATTGTGCGCGGTCATAAGGAAACAAAGATTTCAGCGATAAAGATGACAGAAAAACTTGACGGCGGACCAGTGTATATGAAACATGCACTATCCCTAGAAGGCAGCGCGCAGGAAATTTTTATACGGTGTGCAGATATTATTTTTGAGGAGATGATACCACTTTTTTTGGAGGGTGGGAATCAGAAAAAATTAAAACCTGTGTCTCAGGAGGGAGAGCCAGTAATCTTTAAACGCAGAAAGCCCGAAGAGAGTCAGCTAACACCAGAGATGGATTTAGAAAAGATTTATGACTATATTAGAATGTTGGATGCAGAGGGCTATCCAAGGGCGTTTATGGAATTTGGAAAGTATCATTTAGAGTTTGAACAGGCAGATTTTTCAGAGGAGAAAAAAGAGCTTTCGGCGCGGGTAGTGTTTCGGTGTAAAACGGAGGAATAGCAGAGAGGGGACTAAGAAGATGAAGACAGTATTGGTCGTAGCAGCGCACCCAGATGATGAAATTCTCGGCGTTGGCGGTACCGTCGCAAGACATGTGGCAAAGGGAGATATTGTCTATGCGCTGATTTTGGGAGAAGGACAGACTTCCCGTGGCAGACACAGGGAGGATATTGACCAGAATATAGTGGATGAGCTGCATAAAAATACGTTGGAGAGCGCAAAGGCAGTTGGATATCAGGAAGTATTTTTTGCGGATTTTCCAGATAATCGTTTCGACCATGTGGATTTGCTTGATATTGTAAAAGAAATCGAACAAATGATTGAAAGATTGCATCCGCAAATTCTCTATACACATTACAGTGGAGATTTGAATATAGATCATCAATATACCGCGCGCGCAGTGCTCACAGCGTCAAGACCAATAGGTGCATACTGTGTTGAGGAAATATATGCGTTTGAGACACTTTCTTCTTCGGAGTGGAATTTTGATTACAGTGCACAGTCGGCGTTTTGTCCCAATGTATTTATTGATATTACAGATTATTATTACCTAAAAGAACAGGCAATGAACTGTTATGTGTCAGAACTTTGCAATTTTCCGCATCCAAGAAGTCTTGTAGGTATGGATTCTCTGTCAAAAACACGTGGCATGACAGCAGGCATGGAGCGGGCAGAGGCGTTTATGCTAGTGCGGAGTGTGAGGAGGCGTTTGGGTTAGATGTTTTACATTCGTGCAGACGGAAATACAAAGATTGGCATGGGGCATGTGATGCGCTGCCTGTCAGTTGCGGAGGCGGCAGCAGAGATGGACTGCCTGTTTCCGCCTGTTTTTATTTTGGCGGATGAAACGTGCTGCCCATTGATAGAGGAACGCGGATTTAAGGTGATTGTACTGCACACAGACTATCGCGATATGATGTGTGAGCTAGATTTGCTAGAAACGATTTTTCAAAAGGAATCTGTCTCTAATGATAATAAAAATAGTGAGAAAAAGCGCAGTAATATTGTGTTAGTGGACAGTTATCAAGCAGAAAGCACATATTATCTTGCGCTTAGTAAAATAGTGAAAACAGTGTGTTTTGAGGATATGGGGCAGCCGTATCCAGTGGATTTGCTAATTAATTACAATCTCTATGCTCCGCGGCTAGATGCACAGTATCATGCGATAGCGGCAGCGCGTCAGACGATGGACCAATATCCTCGAAAGGTGTTGTTAGGAGCAGACTATATGCCGCTTCGCAGCGCATTTCAAAAGCCTTCTGTTTACAGTGTGGCAGAGCAAGTGACTAATGTCACAATCACGACAGGAGGAAGTGATCCTTATTTTGCGACGGCTACCCTTGTAGAAGCATTGTTGTGTGATAAAATCATAAGAGAACAAGAGATAACTTTGCATTTGGTCAGTGGACCTTTTAATCAATTTGCAGCAGAATTAAAACGCAGATATCAGAATTATGAAAAGGTATCAGCAAATCTGTCTGCGCTGCGGATTCAGATTCATGAAAAGGTAAACGATATGCGCAGTCTTTTATTAGAGAGTGATGTGGTTCTAACAGCGACAGGAAGTACTATTTATGAGGTGAGTGCTCTAGGAGTTCCAATGATTGTCTTTTATTTTGCTGAAAATCAAAGACAGGGGGCGGAGGAGTTGGAAAAGCGGACAGATATTGTCAATGCAGGAAATATTGTCAAGGAGCCTGAGCGGGTGACAGAGCACGTGCGGGAGGCACTCAGGCGATGCATTCAGGACAAAGAATACAGAGAATGTTTGCACAGGCAGGAAAAGAAACTGATTGATGCGAAAGGAGCGCGGCGAATTGCAGAACAAATAAGAGAACTACATAACAGTTCAAACAGGACTTAGCATTTACTGCTAAGTCCGTGAGACAGTGTAGTGGCAGAAAAGCATCAAGCCACCACGAAGTGGTTTTGCATGGCTTGATGCCTGTAACAGGAAGCCAAAGGCTGAACTGTTACAGTAAGTACGAAAGTGGGGAAGAACATGGCACCAGGAAAAAAGAGGCAATTAAACTATGAGCTGTTGCGCATCCTAGCAATGTTAATGATTGTGAGCCTGCACTATCTGAGCAAGGGCGGTATCTTGGGCGAACCTGCAAGAGCGGATATGACTGCGGCGGGATATACGGCATGGCTAATTGAGGCATTTTGCATTGTGGCAGTCAATGTGTATGTGCTAATCAGCGGATATTTTGGCGTGGATGCGCGTGGAAGCCGAGGAAGCGGAAAGAAACTGACCTTTCGGGAAGTGCTGAGAAGACCTATAAAGATATGGAAACAAGTGTTTTTCTACTCGATGCTTTTTGGTTGTGGTGCGCTGATTATCGGTGTACAGCAGTTTGATCTCTATCAGTTTTTTTCCTACTGTTTTCCAATAGTGACAGAACATTATTGGTTTGCGTCGTCTTATATCGTTCTGTGCTTGATAATGCCTTTTCTCAATGTAGGGCTTTTCTATTTGGATCAGCGGGAGACAAGATATCTATTGTTGGGATTTTTACTGGTATTTAGCGTGTCAAAGACAGTGATTCCCATGCAACTTCCGTGGGATAAATATGGTTATGATAGTCTCTGGTTTGTGGTTCTTTATCTGACAGGGGCATATCTAAGACGTTATGAAACGTGCCTTTCTGGAAAAAAGTGGAAGGCGGCAGTATTATATTTTGGCAGTGTGGCAGCAGTCTTTTTTTCTTTTCTCTTAATTCGGATCATCTATTTTAGAACAGGTAGTCTTGAAAAAATGATACAGTATGGTTATACGTACAATTTTTTCTTTTGCTACACTGGCGCAGTGGGACTGTTTCTTTTGTTTGCAGAAGGCAAAAAGGAACAGAGCAAGGCAGGAATTTTTTTGGAGAGGTTTCGGAAACCGATTGAGTTGTTTTCTGGAGCGTCTTTTGGCGTCTATCTTATTCATGAGCATGTCAATATACGCTATGCATGGCCAAAGTGGTTGCGCTGTGAGGCACAGGTGGACAATTCTGTGCTAGGATTTCTAGGACATATGGTTTTTAGTGTGCTTGCGGTGTATCTAGTGTGCACCGTGATAGAGTGGATTCGGCAAAAGGGCAGTAGAACCATTTTTCCAGCGCTAATTTTATTGGTTTATCCATTGCGTCATACCTTGATAGGACTGGATATGATGGATGCGGGCTATGCACTTGGCAATTATTATTTTTTTGACACATTGAATCCAATGTGGAAGCTGGCAACTTATCTGGCAAATGTGACCGGCGTGTTTTTGTCAAAACTTCCAGGGGGAGACTGCTGGATTGGCATGAATCTATATTGCGGTCTGCTTGTTGGAGTGGTAGCGGCGTGGGTTTATTTGTTTTTTTGGAAACATTATGCACAGAGAAGGCAGTGGATGGGAACTGCGCTGTTTGTGGCAGAATTGACAGCACTCTCTCTTTGTTGGGCGCCAGTTGTAATTTTGTACCATTATCTTGGCTATCTTGCCATGACAGTGGCAGTGCTTGTTTTGTACATGGCAATCAGAGATGGAAAAAAGAGAAATTTTATTATTGCGGGTGTTATCTTAGGGCTTTGTGTTGCTGTAAGAATGCCAAATATCACATATATGGCATTGATTCTGCCTGTGTGGTGTGACTGTTTCTGGAAACGCGATAATGATAAAAACTGGCTGCATTCGCTTGGTGTGCATACACTGTACTGCATTGGTGGGTATCTGGCAGGGCTGCTTGTGCCGCTGACAGTTATCATGATACGCTATGGTGTTACTGCCTATCCACAGATGATTGCTTCACTGTTTGGAATGACCAATCAGGCGACAGATTATAAGCCAACAGCAATGCTTCGGGCAATGTTTGGAGATTACATTCAGTATAGCGGATGGCTGTTATTGTTTGTTGGATTTATGGCTGTGGGTATGATTGCCTTCTATTTCGTTCAAAAACTTGAAAGAAATCAAACATTGTCCCCAAAAGTAACGCGTGTACTTAAAATTTTTTATTTATTTTTGTTTCTAGTGCTTCTGCGCTTCTGCTATGGCAGGGGAATGTTTGATTTTAATTATACAGAATACTTTAGTATGTATAAGTGGGTGACAGTCTATTTGTTGATTGTATTTTGTCTGTGTATCTGGTGCCTAATAAATCCCAAAATAAACCAAAGTTTAAAGCTGTGGGCAGTGTTTTTGCCGGTTATCATACTGATTACGCCGCTGGGGAGCAACAATGGGCTTTATCCGATTATCAATAACCTTTTTCTAGTGTTTCCTGTCTCAATATTGATGGCGCGCGAGGCTTTTCGGAAAGCGTATCGTGCAGGAACAATAGGTTTTGCATTTCGGTTTGTATTTGGAATGGTGCTTGTGTGTGTGACAGTTCAGAGTACTTTGTTTGGAATCAATTTTGTGTTTCATGATAAACAGGCACGTAGCGATGGACAGCGATTGGAATTGCAATGCAGTGACAGGGGAACTGGTTTGCAGATGACAGCCGAGAACGCAGCAGCGCTAAAAGAACTAGATGCATATTTATACCAGAATGCATTGAATAAAAAACAAGTGATATTATATGGAGATATTCCAGCACTGGCTTATTTGTTTGATATGGCACCTGCTATTTTTACAACATGGGTAGATTTGGACTCTAACAGTATAGAAATTTTGGAGAGAGAACTTCACACATTGTCTGATAATATAACAATGAATAATACACCTGTTATTATTTTGGGACGCAAGGCAATAGAGAACCGAAACCAAACAGAAAAACTGGTGTTACAAAAATATCAATTGATTTTGGAATTTGCTAGAGAAAATGATTATAGGCAATGTTTTCAGAATGAGGAGTACTGTGTGCTTGTGAAGTAACGGGAAGCCTTTGGCTTGATGCTTGTAACAGGAAGCCGAAGGCTGAACTGTTACAACTACTACGCATATTCTTGCCAAAATCTTGCCAAAATCATATTAAAAGAGTACAATAAAGCGAGAAATATAATAAATTACCAGATTTCGCAAATTATGGAAGGGCATGGTTATCAGAATGATTAATTTTAACGTACCACCATTTACAGGCAGGGAATTGGAATATATTCGGCAGGCGGTTGAAAACCAAAAAATATGTGGAGATGGACCATTCACGCATAAATGTAGTGCGTGGATTGAAGAAAAGACGGGCACGACAAAGTGTCTGCTGACGCCTTCTTGCACGCAGGCAAACGAGCTTGCGGCGCTGTTGATTGACATTAAGGAAGGAGATGAGGTAATATTGCCTTCCTACACGTTTGTGTCCACTGCGGATTCTTTTGTGTTGCGTGGTGCAAAGGCAGTGTTTGTTGATATCCGTCCTGACACCATGAATATTGATGAGACGTTAATCGAACAGGCTGTGACAGAGCGCACAAGGGCGATCCTGCCAGTCCACTATGCAGGAATGGCGTGTGAGATGGATACGATTATGGAAATTGCAAGGCGGCATCATCTGTTTGTGGTGGAAGATGCGGCACAAGGAATTGCGGCAACCTATAAGGGAAAGGCACTTGGCACAATCGGTGATTTTGGCTGTTATTCTTTTCATGAGACCAAAAATGTGAGCATGGGAGAGGGCGGTGCACTGCTGATTCAGGATGAAAAATATATTAGTGAGGCAGAGATTATTCGAGAGAAAGGGACTAACCGTTCTCAATTTTTTAGGGGGCAAATTGACAAGTACCGCTGGGTGAATTTTGGTTCATCATACCTTCCTAGCGATATGAATGCAGCGTATCTTTGGGCACAAATTGAACAGATAGATATAATTACACAAAAACGTCTGGCACTGTGGAGACAGTATGATGCGCTGCTGCGCCCTCTTCAGGAATGTGGACTTTTAGAGCTGCCAACTGTACCAGAGGGCTGTGTGCACAATGGGCATATGTATTATATCAAGACAAAAGATATGGAGGAACGCACTGAGTTAATTGCATTTCTGAAAGAAAACGGCATTATGGCTGTATTTCATTATGTTCCGCTGCACTCAGCGCCGGCTGGACTTAAATTTGGACGATTTTCTGGGGAGGATGTCTATACAACCCGAGAAAGTGAACGTCTGTTGCGTCTGCCAATGTACTATGCATTGACGTCAGGCGAAGTGGACTATATTGTTAGTAAAGTGAAGGAGTTCTATCACGTATGATGGATGACCGCACCGAAGGAAAGGCAGTAAAAGTGTGTGGTGCACTGATTTTTACGTCCTCGCTCGCACTGCTTTTATCTGCCCAATTTGATTTTTATTATGATCTGAATGACGACACCATGATCAAGGATATTGTGTCAGGGGCATATACAGGCCAGCCGAGCGGCTACTGTATTCAGATGTTGTATCCTCTGGCGTGGTGTATTGCGCTTTGTTACAGGGCCATTCCAACAGTTTCGTGGTATGGCTTGTTTTTGTGCCTGTGTCAATTTGGCGTGATTTTTTTAATTTCTGTAAGATTGTTATTTATTGCAAAGCGTATGCGGACAGGATTTCTAGCGCTTGGGGTGGAGGCGGCACTAATAATTGGATTATTTTTGAGGGAAATTGTGGTGATACAGTATAGTGTCACCGCAGGAATCTGTATGGCAGGGGCAGTATTTTTGTTTCTCACAACAAAAAATGCGGATAAACCATCTATCTTTTTCCGCAGAAATCTGATACCGCTATTGCTTGTGGTGTTGTCTTTTTTGATTCGGACAGAAGTTTGTATTATGCTTTTGCCATTTTTATTACTTGCGGGGCTTATGCGATGGTGTGGAGAGGAACATATTTTTACAGCAGTAAATTTTAGAAAATATTTAATGCTTGTCGGCACAGCGATTTTGAGTATGACAGCAATGTATTGTGTTGATTTGGTGGCATATCAAGAAAGTGAGTGGAGCAGCTTTCGGAGTTTTTTTGACGCGCGGACAAAATTATATGATTTTTACGGTTTGCCGGATTACGCAGAGAATCGGGAGTTCTATGAATCGATTGGACTGTCACAAGAATCCTACACACTGCTTGAAAATTATAATTTTGCGTTAGATGAATCGATTGATACTTGGCGGCTAGAAGCGATTGTCAATTATCAGGAACAGAATGCAAAGACATCTAATCATGGAAACGGATTGAAAAATACATTTGGATTTGTCAGCAAAAATAGTGTGCGGGAAGCGTTATGGCGGTACAAAGATCAGATTTTAAAAGATTTACAAACAATAAAAAGTTTGGTTTTGCATCAGACGTCTAGCCTAGGGATTTCAGCAGGACTAGGAGTTAGCATGGCAGTGACCGTTTTATACTTACTATACTTTGCAGTCTGTATCATTCCGGCGACGGGAAAACAGCGTGTGCTTGCAATCTTTAAAATAGTGTGTCTCTTTGGCATTCGAGCGGTTTTGTGGCTGTATTTATATATGGTGGACAGGCTGCTAGACAGAGTGACAATACCGCTGCTAATGTTGGAGTTTGTCACTCTGATTGCGTTTGTGCTCTGTGATGGTCATTTTAGAAAAAATAACAAAGTGGCAAAATATACTTTGTACATTTTGTGTGTCGCAGGATTTCTTGCAGTGTCTGTGGGAAATTTTCAGAGTGTGCACAGGGAATATCAAAACAGAGCGCAGGCAGATGCGCGCTGGAATGCATTGATGGATTATTGCCGAAAAAATGGAAATAATTATTATATTGTGGATGTATATTCTTCCACCTCTTACCAAGGCACGCCCTATTCAGAGAAGATATTTACAAATAAGAGTAGTTTTTATAAGAATTTTGATATCTGTGGTGGGTGGGCGGCGAAAAGTCCGTTGGCTAGGCGCAAATTGGAGCGATATCATTTTAAAGATATTCAAAATGCGCTGTACAATCCAAAGAGTAGAAATGCAGCTAAGGCATTTTTTGTGGTGAAGCCAAATCAGGAGTTGAATTGGATGATACAATATTATAAAAAGCGTGGCATGGCAGTGCGCACAGAATGTATGGACCAAATTCAGACGGACGCAGGTGCACACGCATTTGATATTATTGCAGTCAAACAACAGTAAAATAGAGGAGATTTTTATGGAGCCGTTGAGAAAGGATTTGATTTTAAAGGGAGCACAGATTTATTTAAGGCCAATTTGTGTCGCGGATACGGACAGGGTTGTAAAATGGAGAAATGACAAGAATGTAGTAAAGAATTTTATCTATCGGATTCCGATCTCTAGGGAAGCACACTTGGACTGGCTAAAAAATAAAGTGGAACAGGGAAGCGTACATCAGTTTATTGTTTGCAGAAATACAGATGAGATGCCGCTTGGAAGCGTCTATCTTCAAAATTTTGAGGAGGAGCACAAAAAGGCGGAGGAAGGTATCTTTCTTGGGGAAGAACAGGCATATGGAAAGGGAATTGGCACAGAGGCAGCAAAGCTAATACTAAAATATGCTTTTGAGCAACTGCGGCTGCACAAGGTTGTAGCGCGTGTGTTGGCGTACAATCAGGCAAGTGTGCGGATGCATGAGAAAGCTGGATATGTGCAGGAGGCATATTTTAGAGAGGAACTATTTCTTGACGGAAAATATGAGGATTTAATCTTTTTTGGCGCAATTAATCCTTTTGGTAAATAATAACTGTAGAGCGAGGAAAAAGGGTTACTGTTCAGATTTTTATAGAGTGAACAGTAACGAAAAAGGAATTATCAAGATGAGTAAAATAAGTTTTGTTATTCCCTGTTACCGGAGTGCAAAGACGATTGAGGGAGTCGTGGCAGAAATAAGAGAAACCATGCAAAATATGACGGCATATGAGTATGATATCTTTCTAGTAAATGACTGTTCGCCTGATGATACTTACGAAGTCATTACTGTGCTTGCCCAAAAATACAAAAATATAACAGGAATGAGTCTGGCAAAGAACTTTGGCCAACATGCGGCGCTGATGGCGGGGTTGCGCAAGGCGGATGGGGATATTGTGGTCTGCCTTGACGACGATGGGCAGACGCCTGCAAACGAGGTGGGAAAGCTGATAGATGGTATAGAGCATGGCAGTGATGTGGTCTATGCAAGTTATGACAATAAAAAACACAGCGCATTTCGGAATTTTGGAACTTGGATGAATGATATTATGACAAGGATTATGCTTGGGAAACCCAAGGACTTACATTTGACGAGTTACTTTGCGGCAAGACGGTTTGTGGTTGACAGTATGCTGAAATACGAGAATAGCTATCCTTATATTATCGGGCTGGTACTGCGATCCACAAGGAATATTACAAATGTTCCAGTGCAGCACAGAAGCCGTGAGGTGGGCACTTCTGGCTACACAATGAAGAAGTTAATGGCACTTTGGTTTAATGGCTTCACTGCATTTTCAATACTGCCACTAAGGATTGCGACCATTACAGGAGTTACCTTTGCGGGCGGAGGATTTCTCTATGGGATATATACGATTATTAAGAAAATTGTAAATCCTGCAGTGCCAATGGGATTTAGTTCCCTGATGGCGGCAATTGTTTTTATCGGCGGAATGTTGATGATTATGTTAGGTTTGATTGGGGAGTATATTGGACGAATTTATATCAGTATTAATAACTCTCCGCAGTATGTAATCCGCGAGGAGACAGACGATGAACCGCGCTCTGATTCGGACAGCAAAGAATAAGTGTTATTAATAATGCACAGAAAGCTTTTGTTGTATTCGTATTTGTAATGTGCTATACTCTAAACGCGAAGGAAAATGTTGCCAATTATTTTAGAAGGGTAGGGTGTGGGCTTGGATAGGAACAGACAATCAAAACAAAATGGTATCATTCATGAGATTATTGACCATACATTTTCCGACAACAGTTTTACAAGAAATCACGCAAAGAGAAATGCGGTGATACAGATTGTAATTGCGACAGTTGCGTTTATTTTTCTAGTGCGTATCTTTCCGATGGGGCTAGTAAAAAACCATACAATGTCGCGGCAAAGAGTCTATAAAGAAGCTGGAAAAGCGGGGAGTACAGGAGAGCAGTTTACTATAACAGACAAAAAACTCCAGACAATTTATTTTGCGGATACACATATTGAGCACATTACAGTATATTTAAAATGCAGAATCGAACAAAAGTTTGATGGCGCGGAGAGCGTTTTGTTCCGGCTGTATGATGCATCTTTTTCCTGTATCTATGAGGAGGAGGCAGACAGTAGAGCAATAGAAAAAAAAGGGTTTCTGACAGCGATGCCTAATCTGGATGTGGAGACAGAAAAGCCTTATTATTATGAGATTTTGGTGCAAGAGTCAAGCCATGCAACCTATTGGTTGCCTGTGGCAGACAGGGAGGCGTTGGGGCAGACAGAGAACAGCACGCTTTATATTGATGGGATTATTAATGAGGAAGTCAGTCTTGTAGCTGATTTTGATTATGCACAGCCGCTGGATGTAGCTGGTATTATCGTGCGTCAACTGATGGTGATAGTCGCCGCACTGGTGATTTATTTACTCGCACTTGTGTTTGTATGGCTGTATGATCGTTTTTTGGAGCAGTGTGCAGACCAAATTTGGAAGTATGTGCGTATTGGAATTGGGGCATTGAGTTTTCTAGGCACTGTTGGCTTGATTTTCTTTGCAGTGGTGTTGAATCGTTTTGGTGGAGAGGTGTGGGACAGGCTCTTTTTTTTGACAGGTATTTTGGTGGCAGAATTGTGGCTTATAGTTTTTTTGATGCGTCCTTCCAAAATTTATTTTCAACAAAAAGATTCTAAGCTTGCTGTAGGGAGGAAAATGTCTCTTGTGTGGCGCAACTATATCCAAACGGTAAGTTTTGGTCTGTTGTTTTACGCTCTGTGCCAGTATGCCAACGCGGATAGAAATTATTACCATTATACCAACACGCGGTGGATGCTTATTTTTCTCGCAATTGCTTTTTTAATGAATTATCATGAAAAACAATTTATCAATATAATCAGTGGAATCTGGCTGATTGTAGGAATAATAGGATCTGTATTTTACTGCAATCCTGTGCGGACAGACGAGAAAGAATTGTTGCTTGCGCGCCTTACGTGTGGTGTTGTTTTGACATGGGGGTTTTTACTGATTGCAATTTTGTTAGAGTGTCTGTCCATAAAGAAATCAGATTGGAAAAAAAAGAATTGGGTTCATATTATCAATAAAATTACGCAAAATAAACAACAGACCTTGTTTGTTATTTTGTGGATTTGGTTTGGAATACTGATGGTTGTATACCGATTTGAGAAAGTGTGGGTTTTCACAGCGACTTTGCCGTTTGTGGCATATCTTTTTACGCGGAATACGCCGGCAAAGTTAAATCGGTTTCTAAAGAATTTTTGTAATGGTATCTTTGTTAGTTTTGCGCTGGTGACGTTGTTTTGCTTCATGCACAGACCACATCATCACTGGATGCTATACCGTTATAGTGGGATATTTCATACGGTGGCTTGCACTGGCATGTATCTTGCTATCGTGTTTGGCGCGGCGATGGCAAAGCTTTATGGAAAGTTAAAGAACAGAAAGTGCTATGCATGGCAATGCTGTCCAGAATATTTTGTGACAGCGTGTGTGACAGGATTTATTTTGCTTACAATGTCCAGGACGGCATTTCTTACGGTGGCGGTGACATTGCTTGCCGTGGTAGTGTTAAGTGCGATTGCATATCGCAAAAAAATGGGAAGAATATTGTCGGAGTTTGGCGTTCTGGCAGCAGTTTGTCTTGTCAGTTTTCCAATGGTGTTTACTGCAGTGAGAATGATTCCGGCAGTTGTCAATGAGCCAGTGCGCTATGACATTGAATTTCAAGATAGATCGTTTATGATCTATAAAGGGGACCCGATTGACTCGGATAAATATATGACTGTGCGCCGCTTTTTTGACACGCTGTTTGGGCGCTTTCAAACGCAAGGACAGCGCGCGGCAGTCGAATCAGAGGGACTTGTATTGGAGGAGGCAGGAGAACTTGCCTTCGTCGGGGCTGGACTTGCAGGACTTGACAGGCGAGCGGTAGACAGTGATGTAGGAGAGGACACCAGTGCAAAGACAGATATTTCCAACGGCAGATTTACTATTTTTCAGGATTATTGGAAGGCGATAACATTTCGAGGACATCCCAAAATGGGGCCACAGGACCAAGAGGGGTCAGAGTATGCGCACGCGCACAATTCTTATTTACAAGTGGCGTATAATTTTGGCGGGATAGCTGGCGTTATCTTTTTGATCTTATGTGCGCTGACACTTTGGAGAGCGATCTGTCTCTATCGAAATTATGGAAAAGAGTATACAATGTTTATTGTACCGTTTGCAATGGTGGTCGTATTTGGGTTTGAAAGTCTGACAGAATGGGCGTATCATCCATGTATTTCGCCAGGGTTTAGCTTTATTTTAATGCAGGTGGTGCTAATGCGGGATTGTAGAGACAAGGCGGCGTCACAGAGAGCGAGAGAACCGCAAAAACAAAGAGCCAGGAGACAGGAGTAACATTATGAAATTGTTGAAGCAAATAAATGTACAGCTTTTGCAGAGGAGAGTTGTGCTTGTAATACTGGATATTATGACAGTATGCATTGCAAGCATAGCACCGCTGTGGTTTCGCTTTGAGTTAAACTACAGGGATATTCCAGAAGTGTATTTAAGTTCCGCATGGAATTTTATGATAGCCAATGTTGTGATAACCTTAATTGTGTTTTACTTCTTTAAATTATATCACAGCCTCTGGGCATTTGCGGGGACAGCGGAGGTACAAAATATCTTGGCTGCTTGCATTTTAAGTGCAATTCTTGATTTTCTTGGCATGAAGCTGATGCAGTACCCGATTCCCAGAAGCTATTATTTTACGTATGCGTTAGTACTGACAGGAATTACAACTGGCACGCGCTTTTCCTACCGAATTATGCGCAATATGCGCCACAAGGCACAGAACCGAAAAAACGGCACGCGCGTGATGATTATTGGTGCCGGTGACGCTGGAAATACCGTGATTAAGGAGATTACAAACAGCAGTTACAGCACAATGATAATCAAGTGCATTATTGATGACGACGAGGGAAAATGGGGCAGATTTATACAGGGTATTAAGATTGTGGGCGGTCGAGACAGAATTGTGGAGTACGCTGCGCTGTATGGCATTGACGAGATTTTTATTGCAATTCCCTCAGCAAACCGTGCGACTATGAAAGCACTTGTAGAAATCTGTAAGGAGACGAGCTGCAAATTGCGGACGCTGCCAGGGATTTATCAGCTTGTAAATGGCGAGGTCAATGTCAGCAAGTTAAGAGATGTGGATGTGGAAGACTTGTTGGGAAGAGATCCCATAAAGGTTGATTTAGATTCCATTTTAAATTATGTCCAAAATCGGACAATTATGGTGACGGGCGGGGGCGGTTCTATTGGAAGTGAGCTTTGCCGTCAGATTGCAGGGCATAAGCCAGCGCGGTTGATTATTGTTGATATCTATGAGAACAATGCCTATGAGATACAGCAGGAGTTAAAACACAAATATCCAAATCTTGATTTGGTGGTGTTAATCGCTTCCGTGAGAAATACGAATCGAATCAATCATATTATGGAGGAGTATCGCCCAGATATTATCTATCATGCAGCCGCGCACAAACATGTGCCGCTGATGGAGGTAAGCCCGAATGAGGCGATAAAAAACAATGTCTTTGGCACTTGGAAGACCGCGCAGGCCGCGGTGCAAAACGGCGTGAAAAAATTTGTGTTAATCTCGACAGACAAGGCAGTAAATCCCACGAATATTATGGGGGCAAGCAAGCGAATTTGCGAGATGGTGATACAGACTTTTAATCGTCATTATGACACAGAATTTGTGGCAGTTCGTTTTGGAAATGTGCTTGGCAGCAACGGAAGTGTAATTCCATTATTTAAAAATCAGATTGCTGCAGGTGGTCCCGTCACCGTTACGCACCCAGATATTATCCGATATTTTATGACAATTCCCGAGGCGGTATCACTTGTGCTTCAAGCAGGTGTCTATGCAAAAGGAGGAGAGATTTTTATCTTGGATATGGGGGAGCCAGTTAAGATATTGGATCTTGCGAAAAATTTGATAAGACTTTCTGGATATAAGGTTGATGAGGACATTAAGATTGAATTTACTGGATTAAGACCTGGGGAAAAGCTCTACGAGGAACTTCTGATGAGTGAAGAAGGTTTGATGGATACAGAAAATAAGCTGATTCACATTGGTAAACCAATTGAGTTTGATGAGACATTATTTTATGTACAGCTTAATAATTTAAAACGTGCAGTAGAAAATGAATGTGATGATGTGCGATCCTTGATACAAGAGATAGTGCCAACGTACTCGCCCAAAAGTGAGGATACGCCGCAGAATATGGAGTGAGTTTAAGGGAATAGAAAAGAAGCAGAAAAGGAGAAGTATATAATGAATGATAAAAAAAGAATTTATCTGTCCAGTCCTACCATGCATGGTGACGAACAGCGCTTTGTGGCGGAGGCATTTGATACAAATTGGGTGGCGCCTTTGGGGCCGAATGTCAATAATTTTGAGGCGGAGATGGTTGCATATACAAACTGCGGTTATGCTGCGGCCTTGAGCGCCGGAACTGCAGCAATTCATTTAGGACTGAAACTTTTAGGTGTAGGGCAAGGAGATATTGTATTTGTTTCGTCTCTGACTTTTTCAGCGAGCTGTAATCCAATTGTATATGAGAAGGCAAAACCCGTTTTGATAGACTCAGAACCAGATACATGGAATATGTCCCCTCGTGCATTAGAGAAGGCATTTGAAAAATATCCTGCACCCAAGGCGGTTATTGTCGTACATTTATATGGCACACCTGCCAAAATAGATGAAATTTTGCAAATTTGTCAGAACCATCATGTGCCAGTGATTGAGGATGCAGCGGAGTCGCTTGGTTCTACATATGATGGACAATATACAGGAACTTTCGGGCGAATTGGCATTTATTCTTTTAATGGAAATAAAATTATTACGACTTCTGGCGGAGGAATGCTTGTCTCCAAGGAGGAGGCGCTTGTGCAGGAGGCGCGGAATTTATCGACGCAAGCAAGAGACCCAGCAAGGCATTATCAGCATTCAAAAATTGGTTACAACTATCGGATGAGCAATGTTCTTGCAGGAATTGGCAGGGGACAGCTTATGCATCTTGATGAGCATCTGCGCTTAAAGAGGGCAATCTATACCAAATACAAGGAAGCGTTTGCGGACATTGATGAGATTGCAATGAATCCATTAAACCCGCGGGGCGAGGCAAACAATTGGTTGTCATGCATGATAATCAAAGAGGATAGTTGCGTGACACCAGATATGGTGATGGATGCGCTCGAAGCAGAAAATATTGAGTCGCGTCCTATTTGGAAACCAATGCATTTGCAGCCTATTTTTGCAGAATGTGACTTTTTCCCTCACAATGAGAGCGGTGTGAGTGTCTGCGAAGACATTTTTGCGCGCGGCGTGTGTCTGCCGAGTGATATTAAAAATACAGAGGCGGATATGGAGAAAATAATTGGTATTGTGAGACGTTTGTTTGGAAGATCGTAGGAGCTGAGCATATGTATCGAAAATATATCAAACGTTTGTTCGATATTCTAATTGCTTTTACAGCGCTTGTTTTGCTCAGTCCGGTGTTGTTGGTCGTTGCAGTGCTTGTCCGCATAAAACTTGGCGCACCAATAATTTTTCACCAAGACAGACCAGGATACCATGAGAGGATTTTTCGGCTCTGCAAATTTAGAACAATGACCGACGCGCGCGATGCGGACGGTGCGTTGTTGCCAGACGCAGTTCGATTGACAAAGTTTGGGAAAATATTGCGGGCGACAAGTCTTGATGAACTTCCCGAACTGTGGAATATTTTAAAAGGAGATATGAGTCTGATTGGTCCGCGTCCGCTTCTTGTAAGTTATCTGCCATATTACACGGAGGAGGAGCGGCTTCGCCATACTGTCAGACCAGGATTGACAGGTCTTGCACAGGTGCGCGGCAGGAATCTATTGGACTGGGATACACGGTTTGCGACAGATGTAGAATACGTAAGAAATCTGACATTTATGCTTGATATAAAAATATTTTTTCTTACAATACGAAAAGTGTTTGTGCATGAGGATATTGCGGTGGATACCAATCAAGCAGAGGGCAATTTTGCAGAGATTAGAAAAGCGAAACAGAAGGCGGAGGCCGAAAAAAGAGAGGTTGAGACATGAATCTTTTAATCTTAAGTTGTGGCACACGAGATAAAGTGGTTCAATACTTTAGGAAGGCATTTGGAGAGGAAGGAAGGGTTATCTGTACGGATTGTAGTCCTTATGCACCTGCGCTGTATGAGGCAGATGCCCATTATATCGTACCACGCATTACAGAGCCAGGGTATCTGGAAATCTTATACGATATTTGCAGAAAAGAGTCGATTACAGGGGTGCTCTCGCTGATTGATCCAGAATTGTCATTGATTGCGGCGCACAAAGATCAGTTTGCGGCGCTGGGAGTGACTGTGGTTGGTTCTGATTATGCGCTGTGTGAGCGCACATTGAATAAGTGGGAGTTGTATTGCTGGATGAGGGAGCACCACTATCCCTGTGTGAAAACATATGTGTCTTTGGAGGACTTTGACAAAGCGCTTGGTCAGGGGGAAATTGCGTTTCCTGTATTTGTAAAGCCGATGAAAGGCAGCGCCAGCATACAGATTGCAAAGGCGGAGGACTGGGAAACAGCAGTATTTTTGTTTTCGCATGGTGAGGAAATGATTATACAGGAATATATGACAGGGCAGGAAATTGGAGCAGACGTCTATATTGACTTGGTGAGTGGGGAAGTGGTGTCTATTTTTACCAAAAAGAAGTTGGTGATGCGTGCCGGTGAGACAGACAAGGCCATATCCTTTTTTGACGCGAATCTAAACAGTCAGATAACACAGTTTGTCCGTGAGAATGGTTTTGCGGGGCAGATTGATATTGACTTGTTTGAGCAGGACGGCGTGTATTATTTCTCAGAGGTAAATCCGCGGTTTGGCGGCGGCTATCCTCATGCATATGCTTGCGGTGTAGACCATATGACACTGATTAAAAACAATCTTCTAGGCATTGCCAATCCAGTGAGGACAACCCCTTATCCAGAAAATCAGGTTATGATGAAATATTGCGAAATTATGCTAGTTGATGCAGAAGCGGCCAAAAGGGAAGCAGAAATATGAACAAAATACTAATTTTGGCAAATTCTGCGAGCGGACTCTATGATTTTCGGAATGAATTAATTCTGGAACTGTTGAACATGTATGAAGTACATATCAGCCTTCCAGACGGAGAACAGGTGCCGCAGCTTGCAGAGGAAGGCTGTAGAATGCATCACACGGCAATCGACAGACGCGGCGTTAATCCAGCGCGTGATCTAAAACTTCTATGCAGTTATTGGAGATTGATTCGCCGCATCAAACCTAAGATAGTCCTCACGTACACAATTAAACCCAATATTTATGGAAATATTTGCTGTCGATTACAGCGAGTGCCCTATATTGCCAATATTACTGGACTTGGATCTGCGTTTGAAAATAATGGGATAATACAAAAGATTGTGACGGTTCTCTATCGTGTTGCACTAAAGAACGCAGCGTGTATTTTTTTTCAGAATCAAGAGAATCAAAAGATTTTTGCGCGGTTTGGCATTCGCGGCAAAAAGAGCAGGCTGGTGCCAGGCTCAGGAGTGAATCTTGACAGACACTGTGTTCAGGAATATCCTTTAGAGGAAGATCGCATGATATTTTTGTATGTTGGCAGAATTATGCAGGAGAAAGGAATAGATGAGTTACTGTATACAGCAAACGTAGTCTACAAAGAATATCCAAAAGTGTTGTTTCAACTGGTGGGAAACTATGAGGAGAATTACAAGGAGAAAATCGTGCGCGCACAGGAAAGCGGCGCTCTGGAACTGATTGGGTATCAGAAAGATATCACTCCATTTTATCGGAGGGCTTCCGCAGTGCTAATGCCAAGCTACCATGAAGGCATGTCAAATGTGATTCTTGAAGCGGCGGCGAGCGGCAGACCTGTTTTGGCGACAAACATTTCGGGTTGCCAGGAAGGGTTTGAAGATGGCGTAACTGGATTTGGATTTCCGCCGAAGGACCAAGAGGCACTATATCGTACAGTAGTTCGATTTATTAATTTGCCCTATGAGGAGCGCGTGCAGATGGGAAAACGCGGGCGTGAAAAAATGGAGCGGGAATTTGACCGAACGAAAGTGATACAGGCTTATCTACAAGAAATACAGAGCGCAGGAAAGGAGTATGCTTTAAAATGAGTTTATATGAAGAGATTGTAAGTGGGAAAGAGAAATTGTCACTGGTTGGGCTTGGCTATGTTGGAATGCCAATTGCCGTTGCATTTGCAAAAAAGATTCAGGTGATTGGATTTGACCTCAATGCGGCAAAGATTGACCTCTACAAGTCTGGTGTGGACCCTACAAACGAAGTGGGCGATGCGGTGATTAAAAATACAGCGGTGGAGTTTACTGCGGACTCATCCAGATTAAAAGAGGCAAAATTTCATATTGTGGCAGTTCCAACCCCTGTCAATAATGATCACACGCCAGATTTAACGCCTGTGGAGGGAGCAAGTCGCATCTTAGGGCAGAATCTTACCAAGGGGGCTATTGTTGTGTTTGAGTCCACTGTATATCCAGGAGTTACGGAGGAAGTCTGTGTGCCAATTCTGGAAAAAGAGTCTGGATTAAAGTGCGGCGTGGATTTTAAAATTGGCTACTCGCCGGAGCGTATCAATCCAGGGGACAAAGTGCATCGTCTGGAGACTATCACAAAGATTGTATCAGGTATGGATGCGGAGACGCTAAATGAGATTGCACAGGTGTATGAGCTTGTGGTGGAAGCGGGTGTATATCGGGCGGAATCCATCAAGGTTGCGGAGGCGGCAAAGGTTATCGAGAACAGCCAGCGAGACATCAATATTGCCTTTATGAACGAGCTTTCGATTATTTTTAATAAGATGGGCATTGACACAAAGTCTGTTTTGGCTGCGGCAGGAACAAAGTGGAATTTCTTGAATTTTCAGCCAGGGTTAGTCGGAGGTCACTGTATTGGTGTAGATCCTTATTATTTGACTTATAAAGCCGAACAGCTTGGATACCATTCGCAGATTATTCTTTCTGGACGCCGCATTAATGATGATATGGGAAAATATGTGGCAGAAAATTTAGTAAAGAATCTAATTCGGGCGGACATTCCTGTAAAGAGTGCCAAGGTGGCAATTCTTGGCTTTACCTTCAAAGAAAATTGTCCAGATACGAGGAACACCAAGATTATTGATATCTATAATGAATTGAAGGAATACGGCATTACAGCGCAGGTGACAGATGACAATGCGGACGCGGATGAGGCAAAGCGGCTTTATGGAATCGAATTTACGCCGATGGCAGAGATTCACGACTGTGATGCAGTGATTCTTGCCGTGGCACATGAGGCGTACAAATCGCTTGATATGGCAGCAATCAATGCACTCTACGCGGAAAATGGCAAGGCAAAAGTGTTGACGGACTTAAAGGGAATCTTGGATAAAAAGGCGTATATTGACGCAGGATATATCTATTGGAGGTTATAAAAAGCAAAGGAATGAGAAAGAAGAAAACAGATTTTATTCCTGCTGGTATTTTTATCTTGTTTTTTGGTTTTTTGTTTTTGACAGGAGAGCCAATTTATGCCGGAGATACATTTCAGCATGAAAATCAAATGATTATGCGAGAGCCTGGATATGCGCTATTAATTCAGTTTTTAAGATTTTTGTCGCCGCAAAAACATTACTGGCTGTTAATTGCAGTGCAGAATTTACTGGCAGTTGTGACGAATACTGTGGTAATTGCGTTTATGCGCCGTCATTTTTCGCTGCGGTTTCCAGAAACAATGCTCTTTACAGCAATCTTGCTGATACCACATCTGATGACTCCAATTCTTTCCAGCGCGCATCTTGTGCTGACCAACGCATTGATGACGGAGGGGATTTTGTTTTCCTTGTATCCGCTAGGATTTATTAGCCTCCTAAAGATGATAGAATCTGGTAAAGCGATAGGCCGCGAAAGTATTTGTACGATTATATGTTTTTTGCTGTTGTCAATGATTCGCGGACAGATGATGGTATTGTTTGTTGTCTGGTTTCTTGTGGCCTATATTTTGGTGGTGAAAAATGGGATTCGGGAGACAAATCAGACAGCGGATAAAAGAAATACGTTTGTGTTGACAGAGAATATTGCGCGACAGGGGTTAATTGGTATTTGTGCAGTATTTGTCATTGCATTTGCGGCGCGCAGTATCTTGATTCGCGGATACAATTATTTGGAGCAGGGATTGTTTGTGGGAACTGCATCTGGAAAGGCAATGGCTTTTGCCAATGTGCTGTATGTGACGGACCGCGAAGATGGCAAAGCGATTGAAGACGAAGCGTTAAGAGCGCTTTTCTATGAGATTTATGACAGTGCAGATGCAGCCAAAATGAATTATAAATATGCGCCGTCTGGCTTGCTAAACAGGGCGGCACATCATGAGCAGTGTCATGATGAACTGAACTTCACATACTTTGCAGAGCCGACAAAACAGTTTTTAACACGGACACAGGGACTTTATGTTGACCGCTTTCAGGAGTTGATGGTCGCGGTTGACCAGATAGCAGAAAAGTTAAGCGCAGAACTGATGCCACAAGTTTTCTTGCGCTATCTGCGCAATTATATCAGTGTGATTGCACTGGGATTTGTGAGAACCGTTTCCTATGAGAGTCCGTTGTTTGCCTGGTATGCTGTCTTTATCTATCTGGCGGCTGTGGTGTTGACAATAAAGCTTTTTAGAAGTGGCAGAGGAAGTCAGGCAGCACCTTTTATGGCAGTTGTTCTACTTACAATTGTAGGAAATGTATGTGCGACAGCATTAATGGTACAATGTATTTCGCGATATATGATTTATAATCTACCATTGTTTTATATGGCTGGATTTTTGGAGCTGCGAGAACTGGCAAAAGTCAAACGAGAATGAGAGGAGAATAAAAGTTCGATATGGGATATTTGGATCTAAAATTTGACAAAGAAAGCACTTTCCTTGTGACAGGCGGAGCGGGATTTATTGGTTCTAACTTGTGCGAGGCGTTGACAGATATGGGATATCAGGTACGGTCTTTAGATGACCTTTCCACCGGAAGAGAAGAAAATGTACAGATGTTTTTAGATCGGCCAAACTATACATTTATAAAGGGAGATATCAAAAATCTGGACACTTGCATGGAAGCTTGTAAAGACGTGGATTATGTTCTGCATCAAGCAGCGTGGGGATCTGTTCCAAGAAGTATTGAAATGCCTATTTTTTATGAGCAGAATAATATTTTAGGTACACTTAATATGATGGAAGCAGCAAGGCAAAATAAAGTAAAGAAATTTGTTTATGCTTCCAGCTCCTCTGTGTATGGGGACCACCCAGTACTGCCCAAAAAAGAAGGGCAGGAAGGCAATTTGCTCTCACCCTATGCACTGACAAAGCGCACAGGAGAAGAGTATGGCAAGCTCTATAAAAAGCTCTATCAGTTGGATACTTACGGGCTTCGCTATTTTAATGTATTTGGCCGCAGACAAGATCCAAATGGCGCTTATGCAGCCGTAATTCCCAAATTTATCAAACAGCTTCTGGATGGCGAAGTGCCCACAATCAATGGAGATGGGAAGCAGTCGCGGGATTTTACCTATATTGATAATGTGATTGAAGCCAATTTAAAGGCATGTCTGGCCTCAAGTGATGTAGCAGGAGAGGCGTTTAATATTGCTTACGGCGGACGGGAATATCTTATTGATATTTATTATGATCTGTGCAGGGCACTTGGCAAAGAAGTGGAGCCAAAGTTTGGGCCAGACCGTGCAGGGGATATTAAACACTCCAATGCTGATATTTCCAAGGCAAGGAAACTGTTGGGATATGCGCCAGAGTTTGATTTTGAGCATGGAATTGCGCTTGCAATTGACTGGTACAGGGAAAATCTATGAGAATCAGCATAAGGATGGATGATATCACACCTGATATGGATTGGGCAAAGTTTCTTAGATTTAAGGAACTTTGCGATCTGTATCAGGTTAAGCCGCTTATAGGGGTGGTGCCAGACAATCAGGATGCGAACCTTCATATTACGTCTTCCGAATCAGATTTAACAAGATCGTTTTGGAAATATATTAAGGATTTGGAGAATGAGGGCTGGTGTATTGCACAGCATGGAGTAACACATGTGTACACTACAAAAAAGATGGGTTGTTTTCCGCTCAACAGACTCTCAGAGCTTGCAGGAACAGGATATGAAAATCAATTTGCAGCACTAAAGCGCGGTAGAGATATCCTTCTGGCACATGGGATTGAAACAGAGATATTTATGGCACCTGCACATTCGTTCGATATAAATACAATCAAAGCTTTGCAGAAACTTGGATTTTCCAAAATGACGGACGGTTTTGGCAATAGACCCTATCTATGGCGGAGTATGACATTCTATCCAATCTCATACAGACAGAGCAGTTGCCTGAAAAAGAACGGTGGTTACACCACGTTTGTTGTTCATTCTAACACTATGACTGACAAGGATTTTGCACACTACGAAAAACTTTTTGCAGAGTACAAGGACAGACTGATTTCCTATGCGGAATTGATGGCAGTCGGAGCAAAGAAGCGCGGAGTGTTTGGGAAGGCAGCAGAGTATGCAATGGCGCTAACAAAATATATACTGATAAGCGGGAAAAGAATCTTCAAGGACCTAAGGAACTGAGAAGATAAAATTAGAGGGAAAAATTATGACAGATCCGGTAAGAGTATTAAATGTTCTAGGGACAACAAATCTTGGCGGTGCGGAGAGCAGAGTCATGGAGCTGTACCGAGCGATAAACAAAAAGAAGGTGCAGTTTGACTTTCTTGTGCACACGGACAAAGAAGGGCAGTATGATGCAGAAATACATCAACTTGGAGGCAAGATTTATCATGTCCCGCGCTTTCGGGTAATCAATATCTTATCCTATCGCAAGGCACTGCACAGATTTTTTCAGGAGCATAAAGAGTTTGTGGCTGTGCAGGGACATATGACAAGCACTGCTGCAATTTATCTGCCAATTGCCAAAAAAGCGGGCGTGTCTATGACGATTGCACATGCGCGGAGCGCTGGTGTGGACCGCGGACTTAAAGGAGTTGCGACGAAGGTGCTGCGCCGTTCGCTAAAATACAAGGCAGATTATTGTTTTACCTGCTCTGCGGCGGCGGCGGCGGCGGTTTATGGCAGGAACTGGATCGAGGCAGGAAAAGTGTGGACAATTCCAAATGCAATTGATGTGGATCGTTTTGTCTTTCAGGAAACAGTGCGCAGTCAGGTGCGTAAAGAACTGGGATTTGAGCATGAATTTGTTATAGGACATGTAGGCAGATTTGGTTTTATGAAAAATCACAGCTATTTGATTGATATTTTTGCGCAGCTATGCAAAATACGGGATGACGCGGCGCTGGTGCTGATTGGAGAGGGCGAGTTAAAACAGGAGATTCAGGAGAAGGTCGACCGACTTGGGCTGGCTAAGAGAGTGCGTTTTTTGGGCAATCGTTTTGATGTGGAACGATATTATCAAGCTTTTGACTATTTTGTTTTTCCGTCACTGTTTGAGGGATTACCAGGCAGCGTGGCGGAGGCGCAGGCTTCGGGATTGCGATGTTTGGTGTCAGACAAAGTTACAAAAGAGGCTGCACTGACAGATTTAGTTACTTATAAGAGTATTGAGGAGCCTGCTGCAAGCTGGGCGAGCGAGGTGATGAGAAACAGCAAAAAGGCGTTGGTGCGTGAGGATATGCGCGCTGCGATTGCCGCAAAGGATTTTGATGTACAAAAGCTTGCGGCGAAAATGGAAGCTTTTTATATAAGCGGCAAAAATCCGCCGGGGTCTGTGACTCGGTAAATTATGATAGAAAGGGAAGAAACCACATGATAGATACTTCATATCGGAAAAAATTTTTAACAGTGAATCAGATTTGGTATCCGAATGCGCTGAGTATCTCAGAGCTTTTACAGCAGAAGCGAACCGCGGATATTTTGTTTGTTCATGGGGTGCCTATTGAGGAGACAAAAGGCAGGTTTCGAGGCTGGCAGGAGTATCATACTTGTATGAATGATTTAACCTTGCCAGAGGAGAAACTATTTGCTCAAATCAATAAAAATGTGCGGTATGAATGCAGAAGAAGTGAGCGGGACGGTATTGAAATTCGTTTTTACAAAAAGGCTGAGATTGAGGCAGACAGAAAAATTCTGGACATTTTTGCAGAAATGTATGAGAAGATGTATCAGTCAAAGGGAATTGAGGCGAAATTTAATCTGACAGCCATTGAAAAATATTTGGAAACGGATAGTATTTGTTTTTCGGCAGTGTGGCGGCAAGAGGAACCGATTGTGTTTCATTCTTATATTTATGATGTGCATGACACAAGGCTTTTGCACTCTGCTTCGTGCTTTCGCGAGGAGAGCGCGGATCAGAATCTAATAGGGCGCGCAAACAAAAAGCTTCAATGGGAGGATATGAAGTATTTTAAGGAGCAGGGTGTGCTTCGCTATGATTGGGGCGGTATCTCAGACTTTGACAATCCCAATGGTATCGACGAATTTAAATTGAAGTTTGGCGGGGATAAAATTACGTATTACAATGTTTTTGCGGGGAATACACCGCTGGGAAAGCTTGCGGTTACAGCAATGAAAAAGATGAAGAGAGTGAACTGATTTGGAAAATAAGAAAAAGCGTATTATGTTGATTGTACCCATGCTTGACCAAGGGGGATTAGAACGTGTGTGCGCGACCACTGCACAACTTTTAAAAAAAGAATATGCTGTTCATTTGGTGGTGTTTAATACGACAGGCATGATTTATGATGTGTCGGGAGTGGATATGATAGATTTAAAGCTTGGAGCAGTTGAGGGCAAGTTGGGAAAAGCAGTCAATGTCCTGCGCAGAGTAAAGCGTGTAAGACAGCTTAAAAAAAGATTTGACATTCAGTTGAGTTATAGTTTTGGACCAACCGCAAATCTTGTAAATGTGCTGTCCAAGCAAAAAGATTTTACTTGGGCGGGCATTCGGGGATATGGCGCCTTAAGTAACAAAGCTGCCATGAAATTGGTCTGTCGGCTTGCGGACAGAGTGATAAGTTGCACACGAATAATGGAACAACAAATTGGTAGACAATTTCAGCCAAAACGATCCGCAGCAGTCTATAATCCCTGTGATATTGAACGGATTCGAGAGCAGTCAAGAGAGCGGACACCAGAAGTGTTTGATTCCTTTTTTGCACAGAGTGGGAAATTGATTGTCTCTATGGGCAGGGAACATGATGTCAAAGGGTTCTGGCATTTAATAAAGGCAGTATCTCTAATAAGAAAGCATTTGCCTAAGACACGGCTGATGATTATAGGGGCAGGAGATTACAGCGCCTATAAAGCACTCGCCAGACAGCTTGATATGCAGGAGGCAGTTTTGTTTACAGGAGTGCAGTCAAATCCTTTTTCTTTCTTAAGAAAGGCAGATGTCTATGCATTGACCTCAGAAAGTGAAGGGTTTCCCAATGCGTTAATAGAGGCAATGGCGGTTGGAATCCCATGCGTAAGTGTAAATTGTCTTACTGGACCAGCAGAAATTTTGCATGAACAGTATGAACAGTGTAAGGATGACAGCCAGACATTTCATGCGAACTATGGGATTCTCACAGGTGTTTTTCATGGAGAAAAAGATATGGATGCACAGCGGTTTACCGAGGAGGAGAGATGCTTTGCAGCGGAGTTAGAGGCATTGTTGAAAGACGAACAGTTGTATCAAACATATCAGAAAGCGGCTTTAAAGCGTGCGGAGGCGTTTGGAATGGATCGATATCTGTGCAGAATCCGAGAATTGATTGAGACGGATTTAGCCAATTAGAGAACATAGGAATAGATATGCGGGAGGAAAGAGGTTGAAGGAAGTGCAAAAAAGGCGAGAACAGACAACTGTTGTAATTCTGTTTCTAATCAGCTTGGCATTTTATCTTTTCTGGTATTTGTTTGACGGTATTATTATAACAGAAGATGCGCCGTCCTATATTCAGATGCAGAGTGACAGAGAACCAGGGTATTGCTTGTACTTATGGCTGTTTCGTGAAATTTTTGGCCCAGAAGTTGGTCTTCATGTAGCTGTGATTGGTCAGTGTGTCATTGCGGCAGTGGCGGCGTGTGCTATAACGAGCGTACTTGGGCGATTGTTTGCACTCAATTGGTTTGGCAGTGCAGGAATCCTTCTAATACAGTATGGGATTACGCTGTTAAACCGGTTTGTGGCGCAGCGAAGATGCAGTTATTTCAACAGTATTGAGACGGAGGGGCTTGCATACTCGCTCTGGGTTTTCTATTTTTTGTGTATTCTTGGCGTCTGGTTTCAAAGGGACAAAAAAAGTCTGACAGGAGCGATTGTTTGGTCGATAGTATTGATTAGTATCCGAAAGCAAATGCTTATTACACTGGTGATACTCTTTTTGGTGGTTTTTGTTGCTTATTTTAGGAAAGAAGGCTGGAAAAAAGCTGTTGTCTCAGTATTGTTAACCTGCGTGATTGTGCTTGCAGGTACTCGATTGATTGACTGTGGTTACAATTGGCTGGTGCGGGGAGAATTTGCGCCGCACACAGGGGATTCTAGTTTTATTCTTGGAACGGAATTATATCTTGCGGACAAAGAAATGGCGCAGCAGATTCAAGATGCAGATAACAGAGCACTTTTTCTGGAAATTATGCGACGTGCCGAGGAAAAAGAATACAACATTGCCTATGCGGGTAAGGGGTGGCAGGCCATTGAGGACCATTACAGTAGCTCGTATGACCGCATTAAATTTGATATTGTGATGGCTGTGATTCGAGAACAGCAGGAGACGCGGGGCGTTGCTGAGGCTGACAGGGAGGCAGACTATAACCGGATTGCAGGGAGTATGATGCGGGATCTTCTAATGCCATCTGTACCACAGTTGATCAAACTTTTTGCCTGCAATGTGATTCACGGACTGATCACAACAGTGTTAAAAGTGCACCGTGTGCTAAACTGGGCAGCATTGCTTTTGTATGTGCTTTATGGCGTAACAATTTTCTTATGCACAGACCTATGTAGAGGAAATAAGTCTCCCTTCTTGATATCTACAGTTTTCTCACGTAAGTATAACAGAACAGAAAACAATTTTACAATGGCGAGAGAATTTGCATGGATTGTGCTGTTGGCGATTGTGGTGAATGTCTGCTTTACATCATTGACGATCTACTGCCAAATGCGCTATATGTTATATAATACAGGATTGTTTTATCAGGCATGGTGGATTATGCTTTTACAGATTTATACGCACAAAAAAGGTTGAGGAATATGAAACGAATTGTTTTTCATTTGAACTGTCTGGAAAGAGGGGGGGCAGAACGTGTGGTTGCAACTCTTTCTGGACAGTTTGCAGAACATGGATATGAGGTGTATATTGCCACGGAATGGCAGGGTGCAGATGAGTATGAGATACACCCACAGGTGAAGCGCGTCCATGTGGGGCTTGACAGAAAACAGGAACAACAGGGTCGCATTCAGAAGTTTGTGGGCCGGATTTTAAATCTTCGACGCTTTTTAAAAAAAGTAAAACCGGACATTGTGATTGCATTTGCGCGCAAGGCAAATTATAGGGCGCTCACAGCGACTATTGGCATGAAACTGCCTGTGCTTATATCGGTGCGTATCAATCCAATTGGATATTATGATTTCTGGTCGGACAAGATACAGATACCACTTCTTTTTCGGCGGGCGGCGGGCTGTGTATTTCAGACACCGCAGCAGCGGGACTTTTTTCCAAAATATGTGCGCAAAAATTCCAGAATTATCTTGAATCCCATTGATGAAAAGTTTATTGGGAATGAGATACCAAAAAAGCGAGAAAATGTCGTTGTGCATTCTGGTCGTCTGGTGGATTTTAAAAATCAGTGTTTGCTAGTTCAGGCCTTTGTGATGGTACATCAAGTTCACCCAGATTATATGCTTAGAATCTATGGTCCAGATTCTTTTGATGGGACAAAGCAGAAATTGGAAGATTTGATTGATCGTCTTCACGCAGAGGAATATATACAATTGATGGGGAGTAGCAGCGCATTGGAGAAAGATATGCGCTGTGCAGCTTTGGCGGCGTATGCGTCCGATTATGAAGGAATGCCCAACGTGGTATTGGAGGCGATGGCACTAGGGCTTCCAGTTGTGTCAACAGATTGTCCGCCAGGAGGACCACGTATGGTGATTCAGCATGAGCAAAATGGATTGCTTGTGCCGGTTGGAGATAAAAATGCTTTGGCAGCAGCGATAAACAGATTGATTGAGGATCGTAAACTGGCCCAACGGCTTGGAAGAAATGCGGCAAAGATTGGACAGATGGCTTCCCCAGAACGTATCTTTGAGGAGTGGAGAGACTACATGGAGGAGATTACAGGGAAACAATAATGTGAAATCGGAGTGTTCGCTAAAACGGGCGAATGATTAGAGGAAGGACGGGTTAATGTATGTGCGGAATATGCGGATTTATTTCCAGAAAAAGCATTACAACAAATCAGTTAAAACAGATGAATGATACCATGTATCACCGAGGGCCCAATGACAGCGGGGAGGAGATTTTTGCTGGGAGAGATAAATACGAAATCGGGCTTGCGCAGCGGCGTCTTTCCATTTTGGATTTATCCACGCTAGGACATCAGCCAATGCATTCTTGTGATGACAGGCTGGTGATTGTCTACAATGGAGAGATTTATAATTTCTTGGAACTTCGACAAGAACTGAAAGCGTATCCATTTCAGTCCAAATGTGACACAGAAGTAATTTTGGCGGCGTATCTAAAATGGGGAATTGCGTGTGTTGACCGATTTCAGGGAATGTTTGCAATCGCTCTCTATGACAAGGAGACAGGAACGCTCTTTCTTGTGCGCGATAGAATTGGTAAGAAACCATTATATTACTGGCAAGATGGCAGTAATATTGTCTTTGCATCCGAGTTAAAACCAATTATGGAATATCCTGGTTTTCCAAAAAAGATTCGCAAAGATGTGATAAAGCGCTATTTGTATCAACAATGTATCAATGAGCCGGATGCAATTTTTGAAAATGTCTATAAGGTGGAGCCAGGGCAAATTGTTCAGTTTCAGGCAGGAAAGCTCTCAAAACAAAAGTATTGGGATATTGCGTCGGTATATCACACAAAAAAGCAGGAGCCGGTGGGTTCTTATAAACAAGCAAAGGAAGAACTAAAGGCAATTTTAAAGGACAGTGTGAAAAAGCGTATGATTGCAGATGTGCCTGTGGGCGCTTTTTTGAGTGGGGGCTATGATTCCTCGCTGGTCACAGCAATTGCGCAGGAAGTTAGTTTAGAGCCAGTGAAAACCTACTCTATCGGTTTTGAGGAGGAGCGTTATAATGAGGCAAAGTTTGCAAGGGCAGTTGCTAAGCATCTTGGGACTAATCATACAGAATTTTTTATAGATGAGAAATCTATGTTTGATTTGGTGGATAGCATTCCAAAGTATTATGATGAACCTTTTGCGGACAGTTCGCAGATTCCGTCCATGTTGGTGGCAGGGCTTGCCGCAAAGGATGTCACGGTCGTGCTCTCTGGCGACGGAGGTGATGAATTTTTCTGTGGATATAATATTTATGACAATGTGGCACAAGCTCAGAAGTTGGATTTACTGGGGCGGATGACTTATGGTGTCTGTCAGTTTCCGCCGTTTCGCGCGCTGGGACTTTTTGAGCGCCTTCCATTTCGTGTTCAGGTTGTGGTGGGAAATCATGATGTGGAGACAAAGACACAGATTGGTGGAAGGACCTATATGAAAGTGATTGACCAAATGCTTCCAGAAAGCGGTGTGCCATTCAAATTTCCAATAGAATCCAAATATCAGGAAAACAACTGGCAGGCGCGCAGAATGTTGCTGGATGAGGAGACCTATTTGCCTGGAGATATTTTGTGTAAAGTGGACAGAGCTTCCATGAAATATTCGATAGAGGCGCGCTGCCCGCTTCTTGATGTCAATGTGATGGAATATTCCTATCGCCTGCCACATGATTACAAATATGCGGACGGTGTGAAAAAACGCATTTTGAAAGATCTTGCTTACGATTATATTCCAAGGGAGTTGCTTGACAGGCCCAAAGTAGGATTTGGTGTGCCGCTTGACAAATGGATGCGGGGACCTTTAAGAGAAGCGTTGCAGGATATGTGCAGCGCAGCATATTTAAAGAATCAGGGAATTTTTGATGCGCGGTATGTACATGCATTTATCAGTGAGTATCTAAGAACTGGGGATCAGGGACCAGCTTCTGGTGCAAACTACTCCAAGGTTGCGTGGGCGTTCTTTGTCTTTCAGCAGTGGTATAGGACTTATATACATTAAGGAACCGGAGTTTTATCTATGAAGAGAATTATTTTATTTATCAGCTCGTTGCAAAAGGGTGGGTCCGAGCGTGTTATGGTAAATCTTGCAGAATATTTTCAGGAACAAAAGTATGATGTGATTCTTGTAACGCAGTATCAAAGAGAGAAAGAGTATTGTATTTCGCCCAAGATACGACGCGTGTATTCAGAACCAGATGCGTCCATGTTAGAGGGCGGACGAATCCGAAACTTTTGTGTCCGGTTTCGCACGCTTAGAAGGCTGTGGAAAACATACAGGCCAGATGTGATTTTATCTTTCCTTGGCAAGAATAATCTGATGGCGGTGGCAGCGGCAGCATTTTTACCAATTAAGGTGGCTGTCTCTGTAAGAGGGGAGCCGACTATGGAATATCAAGGGAAGTTTATGCAATTTATTGCAAAAACAGTCTTTCGTTTTGCAGATGGGGTAATTCTCCAGACAGAGCAGGCTGGACAGTTTTTTCCAAGAGCAGTCCGAAGAAAAAGTGTTATTTTGCCAAACCCACTCAATCCACAATTTACAGAGAGAAAAGTCTGTGCGAACAGAGAGGACTTAATTGTGGCAGCGGGCAGACTTGATGAAAATAAAAATCATGTAATGCTGATTCATGCATTTGGCAGAATAGCGGAGGAGTATCCAACTGTAAAATTAGTGATTTACGGGGAGGGAGAGCTTCGCACAAAACTGGAGATGTTGATTGCAGAGAAAGGGCTGACAGATAGGATTTCTATGCCAGGGAATGTCAATGATATTGCAGATAGAATTGGCAGGGCTAGGATTTTCACATTGACTTCCAATACAGAGGGGATGCCTAATTCTATTATGGAGGCAATGGCACTTGGGATTCCTGTGATTGCCACAGACTGTCCTTGCGGAGGACCAGCGACGCTGATTGAGCATGGTGTCAATGGTTTGCTTGTGCCAGTTGGAGATGCCTTTGCGCTTGCAGATGCTTTTCGCAGAATCTTTGAGGACAGAGAATTTGAACAGAAACTGCGCGAGAATGCGCACAGAATTACGGAGACACTGGCGCCGGAACAGGTAAATAAAAAATGGGAAGACTATCTAAATCAGCTATAAAAGGAGCTTGTGCAGAGCTTCTTTTTTTATTTCTAAAGAAAGAATAAAATAACAAAAATGACCACAAGTCATTATTGAAAAAAGAGGCACAATATACTATACTATACGGCATAAGGATATTTTTATGAGGAAGCAATGGTATCGCAATCAAGAAACAATGCCTTTGCTGTGTAAAGGAGAGGAAAGTTATGGACGAACAATCCAAAAAAGGCAGTGAAGAGGGCGGCTTTATGATTAAAATCGCCACCTTTATCGTTGACAGACGCAATTTGTTTTTTCTGCTGTTTGGAATTGCGCTGATTTTTTCGGTGGTTTCTATGAATTGGGTGGCAGTGGAGAACGCACTTTCGGCATATCTGCCGGATACGACAGAGACAAGTCAGGGACTTGACCGCATGGAGGAACAGTTTATCACTTACGGTACTGCAAAAGTGATGGTGACAAATATTCCCTATGAGGAAGCAGACAAAATTTATCAGGAATTGCAGGAGTTGGACAGTATTATAATGTTGGATTTTGACAATTCCAAGGAGCATTATAATAATTTTTCGGCGCTGTACAGTATTACATTTGGCTATGAGGAGACGGATGACAGAGCGCTGGAAGCGTTGGAGGAGGTTCAGAGTCTACTGGAAGGATATGATATCTATGTCTCGACTTCCATGGGAGATGCGTCGGCGGAACAGTTGGCAAAAGAGATGTCTGTGATCAGTGTGTTGGTCGCGATTGTGGTAGTGTCTGTTTTACTGTTTACCTCGCAGACGTGGGCGGAAGTGCCAGTTTTGCTCTTGACATTCTGTTCGGCGGCACTGATAACTAAGGGAACAAATTTTTTGATGGGGACGATTTCTTTTGTCTCAGATTCCGTTACAATTGTATTACAACTTGCCTTATCTGTGGATTATGCGGTAATTTTCTGTAATCGCTACAAAGAAGAACACCAGTCACTTGGAATCAGGGAAGCAGATATTGTGGCATTGAGCAAGTCGATCCCAGAAATATTTTCGAGTTCATTGACGACTATGGGTGGGCTGATTGCCATGATGTTTATGCAGTTTGGCATTGGAAGTGATATGGCGCTCTGCCTTATCAGAGCAATCTTATTGAGTCTGCTCGCTGTATTTTTATTGATGCCAGGACTGATTATGCTTTTTGGTAAAGCAATGGATAAGACAAAACACAAAAGTTTTATTCCAGATATCCCTTTTGTGGGCAAGTTTGCATACAAGACACGTTATATTATTCCGCCACTGTTTGTTGTTGTGCTGGTGGGCGCGTATATTATCCAGTCGCACTGTCCTTATGTGTATGGTTATACGCAGCTTGAAACACCAGTTCAGAGTGATGCAATGGTCGTGGATGAGATGATTGAGGAGAGTTTTGGCGCTGAAAATTTTGTGGCGCTCATCGTTCCGGCGGGAAATTATGAGAAGGAGAAGAGACTGCTAAAGGAACTTGATGCAAGACCGGAAGTAGACCATTCGCAAGGACTTGCCAACACGGAGGCGATGGATGGCTATATGTTGACTGACAAGCTAACTGCAAGAGATTTCTCAGAGCTTTTGGAGCTTGATTATGAAGTTGCAGAGTTGTTGTATATGGCTTATGCTGTAAATGATGAAAATTATGCTAAGATTGTCAATGGTTTTTCAAACTACAGTGTTCCACTGATTGATATTTTTATGTTTTTGTATGATGAAGTGGATGAAGGCTATGTCACACTGGATGACGACTTGATGGAGACGCTTGAGGATGCGCACACTAAGATGCAGATTGCACTTGACCAGTTGCAAGGGGAGCGTTACAGTCGTATGTTGATTTACTTGACGTTGCCGGAAGAAGGGGATGAGACATTTGCCTTTTTGGATGAGATGCATGAGATTGCAGGACAGTATTATGACAAGGCAGAAGTGCTGGTTCCTGGAGAATCGACCAGTCAATATGATTTGTACAAGACATTTCAACGAGATAATACGGTGGTCAATGTCGTTTCGATTCTTGCCGTTTTGGTCGTACTGTTGTTTACTTTTATGTCAGCGGGTATGCCAGTGCTCTTGATTGCAGTGATTCAGGGTGTGATTTGGGTGAATTTTTCTTTCCCTTCTGTGGAGCAGAAAAACGTATTTTTCCTGAGTGCAATGATTGTTTCTTCAATTCAGATGGGTGCCAACATTGACTATGCAATTGTTATCTCAGGCAGATTTTTGGAAATCAAGGACAAAATGCCGAAAAAAGATGCAATTATTGAGACAATGAACTTTGCATTTCCAACGATAGTCACTTCAGGCACAATGCTTGCACTGGCAGGAATCTTTATTGGACAGATGTCCTCCGACGGCGCAGTTTGTGGCATTGGACAGTGTTTGGGCAGAGGAACCATCCTTTCAATTTTTACGGTAATGTTTGTGTTGCCACAGATTTTATTGCTTGGTGAGAAAATTATTGACAGAACTTCCTTTGCAGTGTCCATTCCGCTAAAAATGGAACGAGTGAGTGGTCTAATGCGTGTTGACGGCATCGTGCAGGGTCAAATTAATGGTACAATTATCGGTGAAGTGCACGGTCTTGTGCGCGGTGATGCGAATCTGTTTGTCAATATGGGAAAACTTGAGATGCGTGAAGATAATGATAACAGTCTAAAAGAATTGATGGAGAAGGAAGAAGGTGAGGAGGATGCATAAAATGCGCAAGCGAATCTTGGCGCTGATTCTGTCAACAGCGATGACAGTCAGTATAATTCCAATACATAATGTCAGGGCGGCGGAGCAGACAAAAGAGGAGGCAAGTGCCTCTGATGAAATACAATATGAACAGATTGATATTGCTTCACCAGAACAATTTGCAGACTTCGCATCAAAATGTTTTATTGATTCTTGGTCAAAAGATAAGTATGTCAGTCTCAAGACAGATATTGATCTTGCAGGAATAGAAATCAATACCATTCCAGTATTTAATGGTATTTTTGACGGTGTGGGACATACAATTTCTGGTTTCGACTGCCAAGGAGACGGGTATGTTGTGGGGCTATTTCGCTATGTGGAGCGAGAAGGTGTTATTCAGAATCTAACATTAAAGGGTGATATTACTTCGGAGAATGAACAGGAATGTATTGGTAGTATTGCAGGAATTAACCACGGTACAATTAAAAACTGTACGTTTCAAGGAACTGTTAGCGGACGCGATACTGTGGGTGGAATCGCTGGTATCAATGAGCGTACAGGAACCATTACAGGGTGTTCTGTAAAGGGCAGGATTACAGGTTACTATGCGACAGGCGGTATTGTGGGCATCAATCACGGTGCATTAAACTACTGTACAAACAGAGCTGGCATCAATGATGACAGCGCATGGGTTGCACAGGATGATGAGATGGGAACGGGACTAGGAATTATCGAGAGTCTCACAGCAGATGAGGATAGTGCGCTGTACAGCGGTGTCGATACAGGTGGGGTTGCAGGATTTTCTGACGGTGTAATATCGCGGTGCACCAATCATGGTATTGTGGGATATGAACATACAGGCTATAATATTGGTGGGATTGCAGGGCGGCAGTCTGGTATTGTATCACTGTCTACCAATCAGGGTACAGTTTATGGCCGCAAAGATATTGGCGGTATTGTGGGACAGATGGAGCCATACATTGAAATTAATGAGGCGGAATCGCTGCGAAACGCAATTAATAAGCTGCATGATTTGGTGGAAAAGACAATTGATGATATGGAAGCGGCAGGGGACGGAATTAAGAGTGATGTGGATGTCATGCAGTCGTATGCGGACAGTGCGATTGACTCGGGAGATGAGCTTGTCACACAAATCACAGATTTTACAGACAATAATGTAGAGGAAATTAATTCTGTTACAGGACGTATGGAACATATCATTGACTTGCTTCCAGATATTTTAGATGATGTATCGGACGCTGGAAATGCAATGAATGGTTTGAATGATGTGGTAAAACAATTGTCCAACGATTTGGATGTTCTTGGAAAATTGGACGATTCCTCGTACAATGAGATGGATTATAGTCGGCTCACGTTGCTCTCAACAGTCGGCGGGACAGTTACAACAGACAGTGCCAATCCGGCGGCAAATGAGACGGTGACTATCACTGTCAAACCAGATGAGGGGTATCAACTGAAAGAGGGCTCCTTGACAGTGACAGACAAAAAAGGAAAAAAGATTGCCATCTCTGCTGTGAGTGATCAGGAGAATCAGTATACTTTTGTGATGCCAAAGGCGAATGTCAAGATAAAAGCGGAGTTTGTATACAAGGGAGCGTTTCTTGTAAAGTCAACGGCAGGTGGACACGTCACAACAACCCAGAATGGCAGTCAAGTGACTTTTAAGGCATCTGCTTCTGGAGGATATCAGTTCGATTCCTTTCGGGTAAATGGAAGTGCTTATTCAGGGACTGTGACAGCAGACCATGAGATAACACTTGACCGACAGACAGATATCAAAGACAATACATCGACGGTGGTTGAGGCGATATTTACAAAAACTGCTGCGTCGGTACACCGGATTACAGTGCGAACAGGAACCGGCGGAACTGCATATGTAACAGGAGGAAACACTGCTGCGGCAGGGGAGAATGTCACAGTCCATATTGCAGCAAGACCCAATTATCAGTATAAGGAAATGCGGGTGAATGGCAGTCAGATTACGCCGACGCAGAGCGACTCTGATGCGAATGAATGGATTTTTATTATGCCAGATTCTGATGCAGAGGTGGAAGTGCTGTTTCAGTATCAGTACGATAGTGATTCGGACAGACGGATTTATGCAGAGTCCAATGCAGGCGGAACGGTAACTGCTACAAAAGCATCTGATGGAGTAAGCTATACGATCACAATTGTTCCAGAAGAAGGGTATGATGTGTCTGAACAGGCAGCACTGGAATTTCAGAAGCTTCCAGGCGGAACTGCATCTGAGCAGGAAACTGCAAAAAATCGTGCGAACGCAGACCAAAATCAGATGGTCACAGACAAAGAAAATACTGAAAGTGGATCAGAGCCAGAAAGTGCAGACCATAATGAAAACGAATCAGTGGGAACTTCTGTAAAAACAGAAAGTGCAGATGATAAGGAGCCAGAAGAAAATCGTAACGAAAATACAGAAGTGCAAAATACAGAAATAGAAAGTATAGATCACAATGAGCAAGAATCCAGCGGAGCATATGGCAGTGATACAACAGAAACAGAGCGTGCAGATCAAAATGAACAGGAATCTGTTGGAGAAAATAGTACAGATACATTAGAGATAGAAAGTGCGAACAATGGTGAAAGTGAAACAGAGTCTTCTGAGACAGAGAGCACTTTAGTGGAAACGCTTGAAACGCAGGAGATAATGCTTGATACAGAGGATAGCGTTCGTGCAAATGCAATACCGTCTGACCAGATTCCTAAAAGTGGGCTGGAAAAGGGAGACAGTGACCGTACTTACAAGTATGTTGTTAAACTTGAAGGTACAGACCCAAACAAATATATCGCGTTTGTTACTTTTGTAAAAGAGGAGGATACCTCAACAGATACTGGTACTACCTATAATATTACAACAGTATCGAGCACTGGTGGATCTGTAGCGGCTGATATCTCAAGTGCCAAGGCAGGAGATAAAGTTTATGTGACACCCGTATCAAACAATGGATATATTTTAAATCAGATAACAGTAAATGGCGAGACGCCCAATCTTGAGAGTGATGGAAAACGATATTCTTTTACGATGCCAGAAAAAGCGGTGGAAGTTATCGCGTTGTTTGAGCCCATTGACATTTTATTGAAGTCCAATTTTAGCGGTGATGCTACGTATTCAGGCAATGCGCAGGGGAAGGTGACACTCACAGTAAAGCCAAGTGTTTCCTATACTGTCAAGAGCATTAAAGTTACAGATGCAGATGGTAAAAAGCTGTCTGTTTCCAGAAAACAGAGCGGTTCTTATCTTTATGAGTTTGATATTACCAAGATGTCAAAGGCACCTTGTACAGTGAATATTTCTTTTCAAAAGCAGAATAAAGAGCAGGCGGTCAACACTTCTAAAACTAATATCAATGATGCGATTGACGAGTTGACACAGGCTTCCAACCAAGTACAGAAGTCTATTAACCACATTAAGAGTATTGTGCAAAAGTCAGATGGTTCTTATAAAAGTTGGGAGACCCTCACCAATGCAGAACAGGAAGCGATTGTGACAGAGGTACTAAATCTAGTGGAATCGTTAGGAGCGATGTCAACATCAGCATCTACAATTTTGAGCAGTCTGACTACCATCTATAATATTCTTGCCCCTTATACATCAGATGCAGCGAAGGCGGCAAAGAATGATTTAGACAAAGCGACCAATCAGATTCATGATATGCTTGATGCGCTTCGGTCGGCGAACAATGGCGTCAAGGGAATTGTAAATTATATGAATGCACAGCCAGATGTTCGTTTCTCTCAGTTGGGTGAAGCGTTTGATTTGAGCAAAGAGAATTTTCATAATCAGTTAAAAGGGTTGTCAAACAGTATTAAATCATTGAGTGACAATGCAGCAAGCTATTCTGACAAAATTAATGATGACCTTAGAGCAGTCAATGACCAACTGAATGTTGTGTTTAATCTGTTGGCAGACCGCATGGTTGATATGGAGAATCTAAGCATTGAGGAATTGTATGAAGATGTTGATGATGACCAGATTGACACTATCACAACAGGGCGGACGGATGCATGTACTAATAAAGGAATTGTAAAAGGAGATATTAATGTAGGAGGCATTGCAGGCGCAATGTCCATTGACGAGGAGGACCCAGAGGACAGTGCTGCCGGCACAGTAGACTATAAGATTGGCAGACGCTTTATTATGAAATGCCTTGTGACGGACAGCGTTAATGAGGGCTATATCACTGCGAAAAAGAATGGTGCGGGTGGTATTTGTGGCTATATGAATCATGGTATTATTGTGGATTCGGAAGGTTATGGCAGTGTGGAGAGCACAGAAGGCGACTATGTGGGCGGCATTTGTGGCGAATCCTTTACTATTATTAAAAACTGCTATGCGCTGTGTTCCGTGAATGGCAATAAAAATGTGGGCGGCATCGCTGGATATGCAGAAACTCTGAAAAATTGCTATGCAATGGCGGAAGTACAGTCTGTGAACGGCAGGGTAGGCGCCATTGCAGGTCAGGTGGCTTCCTATGAGGAAATGGATATTGATGCGCAGGAACAGGGGGCGAAAATTGCTGGAAATTACTATGTGGGTGATGATATTCATGGAATTGATGGTATCAGTTATATTGGCGTGGCAGAGCCAATCAGTTATGAGGATTTACTGACGGTAGAACAGCTTCCAACACAATTCTGGCATCTTAAAGTAATCTACAAGATTGAGGACACTTATCTTGGATCTGAGGAAGTGAAATATGGCGAGAAACTTGACCGATTAAGTTTTCCACAGATTCCTACAAAAGAAGGTTTTTATGGAACATGGCCGGATGTTTCCAACCAGCAGATGCGCGGAACATTTGTAGTGGAGGCGGAGTACAAGGACAATGTGACAGTTGTGCAGAGCAGAGGTGATCAGGAGGATACACAGGAGGGCACATGGAAAAAGCCCTACGCTTTAGTGGAAGATATTTTTACGGAAGATACAATATTGAATGTAAGAATAGATGATATGACACCACCGGAGGAAGCGGCTGGAAAGCAAAGCGTAGTGTATGAAGTCACGCTGGAAAATGGCGGTATTAAGGAGGCAGATTCTTTTGCGCTGCGCATTTTAAATCCTTATGAGGAAGCAGTTGTCTATGGATATCTGGACGGTGTATGGACAGAGCTTGAGAGCAAGAGCAGGGGACAATATTTGCAGGTTGACATGACAGGCACACAAGCGTATTTTTGTATTGTGGAAGAGAAAGCAAATATGATGCTGATTGTTGGTTCTATTGCGGGAGCAGCGGCAGCAGTAATTCTCTTGATTATAATTATTAAGAAAGCAAAAGCGCTCAAAAAAAAGAAAAGACAGAAAAAGGAGTGAGAAATTGTGCGTATTGCATACTGTGAAGATGAAGCGGCGCAGGCACAGCTTGTCCGCACTATGATTGAGCAGTGGGCAAAATGCAGACAGGAGTCTGCGGAGGTTGTTTTATTTGAGAGTGCGGAGGAATTTTTGTTTAAAAATGACGATTTTCCATATGATATAGTTTTTCTTGACATTGCGATGCGACAAATAAATGGTGTGGAGCTTGCGCGCACAATTCGCAAAAAAGATAAAAAACTGCCAATTGCATTTCTGACAGCAGACAAAGCGTTTGCCATTGAGGGGTATGAAGTACATGCTATACGATATCTGCTCAAACCAATCACAGCAGAAAAACTGGAAAGCTTCCTTGATGAACTGTTAGCAGAACAGCAAAATGAAATAGAGGATACAATTTGTATTACAATTGGAGAGAAGGGGAATACAAAAAGGATTGTGGAAAATAGCATTTGCTATGTTGAAGTGCTGGGGCACTACACACAGTTACATTTGGTGGATGCGCCTACAATTCGCATTAAAGAGAGTCTAGCGTCTATAATGAATTATTTTCACAGAAAAGAGTTGTTTGTAAAATGTCATAGAAGCTATGTAGTAAATCTCTTGTATGTCGAGAGAATTAACCGTACAGAATGCACTCTTTTGGATAAGACTGTCTTGCCGATTAGCCGCAGTTCTTATCATGTATTCAATGAACGATTTATACAATATTATCGAGGTTTATGTCCATGACAGTGATGATTTTTGTTTTGTTTGGTCTACTGCTATTTGTGCTGATTATCTACTTGTTATACCGCATTCTGGACGATATTTATGACAAACGTGTTGTTGCATACCAGAATAAACTATTGCAAAATGAGGTTGATGAAGTGCATAATATCTATCTCACAATGCGAGGCTGGCGCCATGATTATCACAATCATATGCAGTCGGTTAAGGCATATCTAGCGATGGATAATTTGGAGGAAGCAAAGGCATATCTTGATGCGCTTGAGCAAGACCTTGACGATATCAATTTACTGTTTAATACTGGAAATATCAATGCAGACGCGATATTGAATTCCAAGATTTCTCTTGCAATTAAGAAAGGAATTCAGGTGGATTACAAAGCGACTGTTCCCAAGACATTGGCGGTGTCGGATATTGATCTTTGTGTTATTCTGGGCAATCTGATTGACAATGCAGTGGAGGCGTGTGAAAGAGTTACTCCAGAAAGTCAGTTTATTCGTCTCTATATTGGTGTGTTGCGGCAGCAGCTTTACTTGTCAGTCAGCAATGCAACCAATGAGGTTGTGCGAAAATTTGACGAGGAGTATATTACGACAAAGCGTGGAAATCATGGACATGGACTGAAACGTATTAACAATATTGTGGACAAATATGGTGGATTTATCAACCGCAAAAATGAACCAGGGGTTTTTGTGACAGAGATTATGCTTCCATTATAAGAAGGGATATTATATTATTACCACCCAGGCACAGATTTTAACCATCTGTGCTTTTTGAATGAAAAAATACAAAAAGCATGATAGTATTACTGTGAAAATAGTAAAAAATTCAAAGGAGTGATAAAAGAATGAAATACTTTTCTATCTGGAGCAATTACCATTTTACGTATGCGCCGCTCTGGAAACATAAAAAACAATTCTGCCTGTGTCTTTTTGCGCAGGCAGTGCTGTTTGTTTTGATACCTATTGTAGGAATGATGATTACATCAATGATTATCGGTAGTTTGGAGCAGGGCATTTTTATATGGGACCTTGTGGTAAGAACGTTGGCTATGTTTGCCGGCTATGGTGTGTTGAATATTATCAAAGGTTATCTGGAAGCACACAATGACGGATTGTATATTGAAGCGCGAACAGAATTTTTTATTATGGAATGGATTGCGAAGAATTTGACGCTTAGCATGGAACAATATGAGGACATAAAGATTCGTAAGTTGATGGAGAAATCGAACGAATGTATCTGGACAAATAATTTGGGAATTGAGGGATTTTTACGTCATAATTTGGAGCTGGCAGAAAGTCTGTTAGGGTTGTTGGTCTACGCGTTGCTTGTGGGTAGTATGAACTGGAAAATTTTATTAATGCTTATTGCAATGTCAACTGTTAGCGCGGCAGTCGCTTATGCGGTAACGCGTTACGACCAGAAAATAAAAGACCCGCTTTCTGAGCAATATATGACAATAAACTATATCAACCGTGAGGTGGATGATGTGCAGGGCGGTAAGGATATTCGTATTTTTGGGTTAGGAAAATGGATTATTGGGAAATATGACCAAACAATTCAAAAATGCCGAAAACTTTATTTTCAAAAGGATATTCGGGAGTATGGCAGTAATATATTGGATACAGTGTTGGACGCTGTAAGGGATTTGATCTGTTATTTATATTTGATTTTACAACTTTCTAATGGGATGCGCATTTCAGAGTTTGTCTTTTATCTAGGATTGATTGCTGGATTTTCTAATTGGATTGGTATGATTAGTAAAAGTGTGGTTTCTGTTCAGCATGATAGTAATATGATTCATGATCTGCGCACTTATCTTGTGTTGAATGAAGAGGCAGAGACAGGAGTAAAAATAGATTTATCTTCTGGTATTGAAGTTGTGTTTGACCATGTAAGTTATCAATACTGCGGTGCTGAGGAGGAGACATTAAAAGATGTTAGTTTTCATCTTGCGCCTGGGGAAAAACTTGCGCTTGTTGGGATAAATGGAGCAGGCAAGACAACAATTGTAAAATTAATATCTGGGTTGTATTTACCGACATTTGGTACAGTATATATAAACGGTGTCAGCACGCGCGAACTGGATAGAATCGATTATTATACAAAACAGGCAGCTATTTTTCAGGAACCGTTTCAAACTTCTTATAGCATTGCTGAAAATATAGCGTTGGACGAAGTGTATGACAGTGAAAAAATATGGGAAGTACTTACTCTGGCAGGATTGGATGAAAAAGTTAGGAGCCTTGCGCAACAGTTGGAAACACATCTTGGAAAAGATATTGTACAGGATGGCATCACACTTTCTGGCGGTGAAATGCAGAAACTTCTGCTTGCGCGGGCACTATATCGAGAAGCATCACTGGTTTTGTTGGATGAGCCAACAGCAGCACTAGATGCGTTGGCGGAGACAGAGATTTATGAAAAATATCACACATTAATGCAAGGAAAAAGTGTGCTTTTTATTTCACATAGGCTTGCGTCAACTCGATTTTGTGATCGAATTATCTTGCTTTCAGGCGGGGAAATTAGAGAGCAGGGAACACATGAGGAACTGATGAAGGTACAAGGAGATTACTATCAAATGTTTCAGGTGCAAAGTAAATATTATTATGACTTTTCACAGATGACAATATAGAGATAAGATGGAGATTGAGATGAAAGTTGAGATGAAAAAGGAAAATATCACACTGAAAGAGATGTGGCACTATATTATTTTTCAGACAAAGGGGTATTGGACAATGAAAGCGGCGCTTATTTTAGGGACGATAATGACAGCATCGGTACCCTATATAAATAATGTTTTCTATGCCAGGATTTTAGATAATCTTGTGTTTGCCAAGTATGATTTGGCAATTGCACTTGTATTGTGGATGGTGTTCACTGCACTTGCTTTAAAACTTGTGTCAAAGGGTTGTGACAGGATTGTTTATCATTATTGTGAGCCATGTGAGTATGAAATTAAGAAACGGCTCGCACAAAAAGCGTTTTCTATGGAGTATGAGACGCTTGACCAGAAAGAGACGTTGGCTGCATTTCGCAGAGTGCGCGCGGGAGAGCAGGGAATGGGCGGTGTTAGGCGTCAGCTTTCAGAAATATATGAATTTTTTCAGGAACTTGCCGGAATTATTGTTGCGAGTGGTTTTATGATATTACTTTTTACTCGATTAGATAATACAAAAGAGAATATCGCTATTTCCTTATTAATGTATGCATTTATGCTTTTGGCATTTGTAACAGTGTTAATATTGAGCAATTATTTTGCAAAAAAGGATGGGGAATTTCGTGTTCAGACAGAGCTGGAAAATGAGCATGCAAACACTTTGTCCGCATATCTTATAAATCTGATTTTCAAGGAGAGCTATATTAAGGATATTCGACTTTTTGGGCTAAAAACATACTTGTTAAAAAAGATGGAGTGGATGCGTACTATAGGAAAAATCTATACAAAAAGCGGGGACTATAGCGGAAAGTGCCAAGCGATACCAGCATTTGCAGTACAAATGTTTGCAGCAATTACATATCTTTGTATTGCGGCGAAAGCGATGGCGGGAAGTATTACGATTGGAGAAGTAACCATGTATGCTGGAGCAGTAATCACTATGGTTGCTGGAGTTCAGAGACTGCTTGCAAAGTATCAGGAGATCAATTATATGAATGCATATCTGAAAACCTATGAGGAGTTCATTACGCGCCCCAATATGCACTACGATGGTACATTGCCAATCGAGAAGCGTGATGACCACCGCTATTTGTTGGAATTATCTCATGTCAGCTTTCATTATCCAGGAACAACACAGGATATTTTAAAGGATGTGTCAATGACGTTTTATATAGGGGAGAAGCTTGCCCTTGTAGGGTTAAATGGAGCAGGAAAGACGACATTAATCAAGTTGCTGTGCCGTTTATATGAACCGACAGAGGGGGAAATACGATTAAATGGAATCAATATTGCAAAGTATGATTATGAAGAGTATGTTCGGATTTTTTCTGTGGTCTTTCAGGATTTTCATTTGTATGATTTTCCATTGGAGGAGAATGTCGCTTCTGGAGAAGAAGTTGACAGCCAACAATTACAGTATGCATTAAATCTTGTTGGTATGTGGGAGCATGTACAGGAAATGCCACAAAAAGAAAAGACATTGTTAGGGCATGAGAATGGACAGGGAATTTTGCTCTCAGGCGGGGAAGCGCAGAAGATTGCGATTGCAAGAGCCTTGTATAAAGATGCATCGTTTATTATACTAGATGAGCCAGCAGCAGCGCTTGATCCGATTGCAGAGGCAGAAATCTACGAGAATTTTAATCGGTTGATTCAAAATAAAACTGCGATTTATATCTCACATCGTATGAGTAGTTGTAAATTTTGTGACCGAATTATTGTACTTGATGATGGGCAGATTTTGGAGGAAGGAAATCACAAGACACTTTTGGAAAAGCGAGGCAGATACTATGAGCTCTATAATGCACAGGCAGTTTATTATATGCAGTAGCAGGGCTGAGGAACTGATAACAGTTCAGCCTTCGGCTTCCTGTTACAAGCTCAAGCCATGCAAAACCACTTCGTGGTGGCTTGATGCATCTTAGCCACTACGTTATTTCACGGACTTTGCAGTAAATGTAAAGTCCTGAGGCTGAACTGTAACAGGAACTGTTCCTAAAGATGAAATCAAAAGAATTAGATATCGGAACTACTTTTGAAAATAAATATAAAAAATTAATGTAATATACGCTGTAACGCGCTCATTAAATTCTCAATATTGATGGGTTTGGCAATATGTCCATTCATGCCGCTTTTTAATGCCTCCTGTTTGTCTTCCTCAAAAGCATTGGCTGTCATAGCGAGGATAGGAATGGAGGCAAGTTGTGTGTCCTTAAGCTTGCGGATAGCACGTGTTGCCTCGTAGCCATTCATGACAGGCATTTGTACATCCATCAGAATAAGCTGATAATAGCCAGGGGTCGATTTTTCTAACATCTCGATAGCAATTTGGCCATTTCCGGCAATCTCAACAGAAAATCCAGCTTCCTGTAAAATTTCGGCGGCGATTTCTTGATTCAGTTCATTGTCTTCCACAAGTAAGAGGCGCTCTGCATGGAACGCAGATATCTTTTTATTTGTGCCTGAATCATTGCCATCTTCCGTGACGGTGATAGTGTGCAGGCATTCCCGAAGTTCGGACAGAAACAGTGGTTTGCTGCAAAATGCTGTGATGCCGGCTTCTTTTGCCTCGTCTTCAATATCTTCCCAGTTGTATGCAGTTAAGACAATAATTGGGACATTTCCGCCCGCTTCCTTTTGGATTCTGCGTGCAACCTCGATTCCGTTCATGTCTGGCAGAAGCCAGTCAATAATATAGACAGAGTAAAAGTCTTTGCGCATTACTGCTTGATGAGTGCGCAGCACGGCTTCTTTTCCAGAAAGTGTCCATTCCGCGCGCATTCCAATCTGCTGCAGCATATAGGAAACACTGTCACAGGTGTTGAAGTCGTCATCTACAACAAGAGCTCGACAGCCTTGCAGCCCTGGAATTAGTGGGGATTCCTTTTCCTCCGAGCTGGTGCGGAATGTGAAGGAAACCGTAAATTCTGATCCGACATTCTGCTTGCTTGTCACACTGATAGAACCATTCATCATATTGACAATGTTTTTGGTGATGGCCATACCAAGGCCAGTGCCTTGAATGCCGCTGATAGTAGAGTTGCGCTCCCGCTCAAACGGTTCAAAGATATGACTGACAAAATCTTCGCTCATGCCAATTCCGGTATCTTTAACTTGAAATTCGTAGTTGGCGTACCCTTCCTTAGCGCCTGGTTTCTCTGTGACTTTAATACTGATAATGCCGCCGGCGGTGGTGTATTTAATCGCGTTGTTTAAAAGATTTAACAGCACTTGATTTAGGCGCAGACGGTCACAATAAATTCTCTCATTCTGTACATCAATGGCATCCATATATAACTCAAGTTGTTTGGAGTGGATATCTGCCTGTATAATATTGCGCAATCCATGCAAAATTTCAGGAAGAGAACAAAGCTGTTCCGACAACTGCATTTTACCACTTTCAATATGACTCATATCAAGCACGTTGTTGATTAAATTCAACAGATGATTTCCAGAGGTCATAATCTTTTTGAGATATCCCTCAACTTGATCAGTGTGCTCGATGCGGCTAAGTGCCAAGGTTGTAAAACCAATAATGGCATTCATCGGCGTGCGAATATCATGTGACATATTGGAAAGAAATACACTTTTTGCCTTGTTGGCACGGTTAGCTTGCTGTAATGCATCTTCCAGAATCGTTGTTTTTTCCATTTCAATGCGAATTGCCTCATCAATGCTGTGAAAACCGAGGACAATGCCTGAATTTTGACTCCAGTCTCCGGCGCATACAGCTTTCATCTGAAAGTAACGCATTTCACCATAACAGATAGTGCGGTAATTAACGGAGTACACACGTTTCTCAGCGAGTTTTTTCATTAGATTTTCTCGTGAGAGTGCCTGACGAAGTATTTCTTGATCTTCTTCATAAACACATTGGTTGATGTAGAGATCAAAGTTTTTTTCCATAAAAAGTTCACCGTCGAAAAGTTCATCTAGTATTTTAAATGGGCAATCATTGATCCGAAGTGCCTTTCCTAGACCAGTATCCAGATCAAAGAAACATACAAGATTATAATCGATACTCAGTGCATGAATTAATTCCATCTGGCGTTGTTCTTCTTCTTTGCGTTGTTCTTCCTCATATAATCTTTGTGTAGTACAGTCTAGGAGAAAACGCTGATAAAACAGTTCCCCGTTTTCTTGTATCAACTTGATATTTCCCATAATATGTAGTAGATCACCATTATTATGTCTAACGCGATATGCGACATTGACACTGTCTCCTATTTCTTGCAGGGAAAGAATTTCTTTTCGTAAAAGTTCTCGGTCTTCATCCACGACAGATTGGGCAATCATATCAAACCCAGCTTCTATCATCTCCTCTTGTGATTCATATCCTAAGATTTTTAGAGCAGCTCCATTAATGCTGATAATTTTGGAACCGTCAACAGAATGGCACAAAATGCCACAGTCCATTGTGGTGAAAAGGGTTTCCAATGCTTTTGTTTTGGCAATTAGTTGTTGTTTGTATTCGTTTTCTTGTGTGATATCAATGCCAATGCCAACAGTTCCCATCACACTTCCATCCAGATCATACAAAGGAGATTTGTATGTTGTGAGCAATCTTGTTCCTGTGCTGGTTTGAACCGTTTCTTCAGAGATACAAGTCTCTTTTCGCGTCATAACTTCATACTCGGATTCGATACATGCTGGATCATCTTGTTTGACATCCCATATATAGGCATGCCCACGACCTTCTACCTGGGATTTTGTTTTATTGACAGTCTTGCAGAAACTGTCGTTGACTTTTTCGTGAATGCCATCTTTGGTTTTGTACCAGATTAGATTTGGAACACTGTTAATGGCGGATTCTAGGTATTGGTTGCACTGCCAATAATCTTTTTGTTTTTTGTAATCTTGCTGCCATTTTGCAAAGTGAAAAGTAAGTTCTTCATTGGATAATGGCAGTGTCCAAATATCAGAAAGTTCTGCCAAACATCCTGTCATTCCTGCCAGACAGGCAATTTGTTCCTTGTCAGCCAAGATAATTAGTTCTGTAGTTGGTCTTTTTTCCGATAACAGCATCTGTATCGTTGTAGCAGCATCCATATCATGAAGGTTGGCAATGATGACATCTGCCTTTGAAATCATTGTTGCGTAAGGCGTCTTGCTCTCAAAGTATTCGTGTGTAAAATGTTCAAGCGGGGATATATCCTCGATCAGTTTAAATAGTTTGCGTTGTTTTCCCAGAAAAAAGAAGTTAATATGGCAATGATACATGTCATTTCCTCCCCAAAAGATCAATATTTTGAATCGGTATGTGCATTATTATAAAATTTCCTTAACCTTTATTTTAACAATCGTGTAGACGCATGTCAATACAAGTTGTCGAACACAATGGTTTCCCGATTGAGGCCTGTGACAATCTCTTGATTATCGTCCATCTGTTTGGTAATATCCTCCATATCTTTGGCTAGGCTTTTGGTATTGTCTGCGACGCCTGTGATGCCGCCTGCACTGTCGCTGACCGCTTTTGTGATGGTGTTGATAGAGTCTGCGATACCAGACATAGAATGTTTTAGACATTCGGTTCTCTGGTGAAAGCTATCCATTGCACGGCGAATATAGGCGGCATCTTCTTTATATTGACTTCCAGATGTCACAAATGCTTGAAATTCGGTTAGAACGGACTGACTCATATAATCTACAAGGTGCTGTGCATTTTCTGAGAGATTATGTACTGTGGCGGTGACGACTGTGTTCATTTCCTGAATACGACTTGCGGTTTCTTGACTGGAATTTGCGAGGGTGCGCACCTCCTCCGCAACAATGGCAAATCCTCTGCCAGCAGTTCCAGCGTGCGCAGCTTCCACAGAGGCGTTTAATGCGATGAGCTGCGTCTGTTGGGCGATTGCAAGGATTTCCCCTGTCAAAGTTTTAATTTGGTCTACATTGTGGCTTTTTTCTATGGCATCATTCAGCGTGCTCAAAAGTTCTTTGGTTTTGCTATCTGTGTTTTTTGCGCTGGACTGTGCAGAAAGCTGCATGGCATCTGCCCGCGCGTTCATTTGAATTGTATAGTCGCTGAGAGTATTGCATTCCTCCGCAATATTGTGGACATCAAGTCGGACATCTTCCGCATTGTTATTGATGGCGGATACATTGCCTGCCACTTCCTGAAAGGCAGATGACAATGTTTCGGCGAGTGCGGATAAATCGGAAGCACTTCTTTTTGAGGCGTGTGTTCTTTTTAAAACTTCACTGGTCATTGTGTTGATGCGATTAGAACTTTCCTGTATCGTTTGTAGTATGCTTTTGACTGGGAGAACAACGTATTTGGTAATTAGTTTTAGATCGGCAAAGACCAACAGAACACAGGCTGATGCCGCCGCAATTGCCACTGCCAATGATATTAGATATACAGATGTAAGTTGTTTTCGGGCGGTGGTGGTCTGATCTTCGATAGAGGCATTCAACACGTCAATATCGGCCTCTATCGCATGGGAAAACGTTGCCACATCACCGTTTGCAAGGATATAGGCATCTTGTGTCTTGCGGCTGGCACTTGCACAAGTCAAATGAACAAGTGCATGTTTAAAGGAATCATAATCAGAAAGAAGGGATTGGTATGTTTTTTGATCTGTAGGCATTACATATTCTTGGTATTGTGCAAGCAAACTGTCCAGAGTTGCTTCCTCTGATTTTATTTGTTGAACAAGGGTTGTCATCGTGTTGTAGTCTGTGGCAACAATATGACTCAAAGCCATTTTATGAATATTCATGGAGGATTGGCAAATTTCAGCCAGACGGCTTTTACCATCCATATAGTTGTCAGCAATATTGGAGGCACTCGCATTTACATTGCGTATATTAATAATCGAAATAATGTTTGATAAAAGCGCCACAATACCCAGAAGAGCAATGGGCAAGATTAACCGATGTTTTAAACTGATTGTTTTCATAGAACGGATTCTCCTTTAAATATGGATAGTCTTTTAAAATCTTTCTTCTATGTCATTACGGGGAAGTGATTCCTGCAACCATTTGATCGAGCAGTTCCTGCAAGTCTTTGCCTGATGGATTTCCAGCTAGCATCTCAGCAGTAAAAGTGCTGACTGGTTCCCAGAACTTTCCGCCAATGCGTTGTGGGCAGGAAAATTCGGATTGTTCTAGCAGTGCTGCGATTGCAGGGGAGTCTTGTACTTCCTTTGAAGCGGCGGCATTGCGGTTAGAGGGTCCTTGGCCACGCATCCGAAAACGCAGTTTTTGATTCTCCTCGTCTGCAATCCATGCAGCCAATGTAGAGGCCCATTTTCTCTGTTTCGAGTAGGCGTTTACGCCAATGAGTTTATAGCCAGAAAACGAAGCCATTTGTATTTGTTGTCCAGCACAAGTATAAGAAGGAAGCTTTGCAGCGCCAAAGCTACTGCCCCAAGTTTCTTTCACAGCAACAGCATTCCATACGCCATTGACGCCAGCAATAATTGTGCCGTTTTGTACTCCTTCTAGGAAACCAGCATCATCCGCACTGATAAAGCCAGGGTGCGCGGCAATTTCGAGCATGGACTGTGCCACATCAATTCCCTTAATGTTGCCATCCACTGCATTCCAAGTACAGTAATTAGTGATGCCATCATCATTTAACCCCACAGTAAGTCCTGTGTTACCAAACAAGGAATACACATACCATCCAGAGGACCAATCCATAGAAAATCGACGGTTGTGTTCAGCCGCAATCGCAAGGATTTGTTCTAATGATTGGATATCCTCATCTGAAAAATAATCCTTATTATAATATAGAAAGTATCCATTATCTGCTGTCAATGGCAGCGCGTACATAATATCGTTTACGGAGGCGGCGGCAACGGCTTCAGGTAGATTGGCCTCTCTGATAGAAGCCGCATTTTCAATGGGTTCCAATGCACCTGCTGCAACAAGCGTGTTCAGTTGGTCATCGGCAAAAGCAAACACATCTGCACCGTTTTCTAAGTCTGCCATCAAGGCATCTGTACAGTGGCTTTCGCTTTGTGGCTGATAGGCAATATTAAAATTTGCCTGTCCGCGATAGGTTTCTTCAAATGTGTCAATTATCTGGTGAAGCAGTTCTTCATCTTCCGCCGCGCCCCAGACAGTTAAGTTAACCGTGTCAGAAACTGGAGGCGAAACAGTCAATTCTGTCTCAGAGACAAGGTCTTTTTGCTGGCATCCAGTCAGCAACATTGTTGACAGAAGGAATAACAGATGGGATTTGCGTTTTGTTTTCATAGTCTTCTCCATAAGTAGTTTTTTGAAATATAAGAATATCAATAGCTTTCTTGCAAAGATAGAATAGCATTTTTTAAAGATTTTGGCAATCTGCAATTCGCAGTCAAAACAGTAAGAATTGTTGTTTGGAATTATAATTTAGATTTGTAAAATTTCTATGAAATTTATGGAAAAACAGGAAAAAGTATTATAGAATAAACGAGGAAAAGTTTGGTAATTGGGATTTCAGAGAATAGGCTTTTAAAGTTCCTTAGAGTTGTGATAGGACGCTAAAAGGCTATAAAGTAATGAGGAGGAATGAAATGCAATACAAGGGATTGAAACGAATCAAGAAAGTGGCCGCTGTAATATTGTCGGCAGCTTTGATTACGACAGAACTGCCGCAGACAGGGATAGCTTATGCATCAGAGACAGATAGCTATGAGGCACAGACGACCGACGGACAGGAAGAATCCCCAACACAGCAAGAGGGGAATACGGCTGTGAATGAACAAGAAGCGCAAGAAGAAATAGAAGAAAGTACAGAAGAATCAGTAATAGAACAAGAGACAGAAAGTGTCATGTCTACAGAGGTAGAGACAGAAAGCAGTACAGGGACAACAAGCACAGAAATGACAGAACTAGAGACAGAGAGTACTACAGAGACAACGAGCGCAAATCCAACAGAGACAGAGACGGAAAGCAGTACAGAGACAACAAGCGCAGGGACAACGGAAACGGAGACAGAAAGCAATACGGAGACGACGAGTGTAGAGCCAACACAGACAGAAAGCAGTACGGAGAGTGAAGGGACAACAGAGACAGAGATAGAAAGCAGCACAGAAACAGATACACTAGAGACGGAAGAGAACACAAAGACAGAGGGAACAGAAGATAGTACAGATATAGAAACTACAGAAATTGAAACTCTTGAACTTGAAACAATTGCAATGGAATCAACAGAAACCAAAACATCAGTTCCTGTTCCAGAGGTGGATGTATCCGTACATATTTTTAAGACAAAAAACAATGCAACATCATTTAATGTTGCATCACCAAGAGCCTATGCGTCTGTGCAGGACCCTGTAGAAATTTCATCGGGTCAATATATAATAGAAAACAGAGATCAATTTATGGGTTTCCTTTCAGGCAAGCTTGATTATAATGGCTGTACAGTGACATTGGCTTGCAATATTGATATGAATTCAGAGACTGCATATTTTGGTGGTAGGTTTGCTGGTACTTTTGATGGAAATGGGTATTCTATTCAAAATATAGAAGTAGATCAAGGTCTGTTTCCAGTCATTCAGTCTGGTGCAGTCATAAAAAATTTACATATTAGCAATGCGTCAATGACAGGGGAGTATTCTGCTGGCGTGATTGCTGGACGCAATGATGGTACGATTACAAAATGTGTGGTTACTGGAAACTTGGAAGCCACAAATAATATGGATTATACTGCTGGAATTGTGGGCGTAAATGAAGGAAACATTGAAGACTGTGTTTTTGCAGGAAGAATTACAGCGGCGGCAAATACTGCGGATGCAGAAAAAGATATTGGCGGTATTGCTGGCAGAAACAATGGGAAGATACAGAGTTGTTATGCAGTGGGCAGTATTAATACCAAGGCGGCGGTTGTCGCTGGAATTGTTGGGACAAATACATCGAGAGACTCCGACAGCATTAAGGACTGTGCCAACTATATGAGCGTGGAAGGCGCTTATACTATAGCTGGTATTGTGGGCATGAATGAAGGGGAAGTCGCAGATTGTACGAACTATGGAACAGTACGCCAAAAAAACAACGCGCAGGAGATTGGTGAAGCGGGCGGTATTGTAGCACAGAACAAGTTAGGAACCATTCGCGATTGTTATAACTATGCAGCGATTAACGGAGAGGATAAAAATATTGGCGGTATTGCTGCGACAACATCAGGAGCGATTACAAGATGCGGCAATACTGGTTCTGTCACTGGTTTGGCAAATGTTGGTGGTGTTGTAGGATTATATAATGGAAATCGGGAGCATAGCATTAGCGAATGCTTTAATCAGGGCGGTATTAACGGCAACGGCAGAACCACAAAATCTGTGGGCATTGGCGGCATTTTAGGAAGTGCGGGGGAAAGTAACAGAGTACCGATTGAAAACTGCTATAATACAGGAAATATCCGTGTTGCAAACGCATCACAATACCTTGGCGGTATTGCGGGAATTATTTATAAGGGCTCAATATCAAATTGTTATAATGCAGGGAGTGTGTCTGGTGAAGAGAGCGCTTACGCAGCAATGCTTGTGGGATTTTTTGGTAAAGAGGAAGATACTTCCTACACAAGCTGCCTTTATGCTGGCGACGAGCATAGCATAGCATTTTACAGAGAAACTGGCGGTGTTTCAGACGCGGAGATGGCAAAGACGACCAGCGCGCTAAAATCGCGAGATGTAATTTCAATTCTCGGGGGAAGCTTTTCTTTTGACAGCAGTGGAGAGGTTAATAGAGGATTTCCTATATTCAATGGACAGGAAAAGCCAGAATATTGGTATCCTGTAGTCTATGAGTTAAATGGTGGCTGTTCACAATATTCATATTTTGAATTGAAAAAACAGGATAGTTCCGTGGATAAACCAGAAGATCCAACCAAAAAGTACGCGGAATTTGAAGGATGGTGCAGCGACACAGGATTAAGTAGTTCTTATAGTTTTAGTAATTCAATCAAAGCGCCATTAATTTTGTATGCAAAGTGGAAAAATGTCACAATTGTAGAAGATATAGAATTGCTCCAGACTAGCATTGAGATGATAAAGGGAGAGGAGTATCCCATAAAAGTACGTTTTACTCCAGAGAAAGCAGAGAATACAGAAATGTTTTGGGAGTCAGATAATACTTCTGTTGTAACAGTTGATGAAAAAGGAGTAATTCGGGCTGAGGCACCAGGTCGAGCAACAATTACGGGAAAATTAAAGGACAACTCCTTGTCAAAAGAGTTGGAATTAAATGTAACTGTCACGAATAAAGACACAATTATTCATATTAGGCGACTTGAAGATGGTGCCGAACTGAAGGATATGGATATTGCGGTTAAAGAAACCATTACCCTTGAGGCGGTAACAAAAGGATTTTCGGATAAAGCGGAAATTCAGTGGGGACCTGGAAATAATGAGTATGTTAAGATTACACCAAAAGTAAATACTTTGGGGACACCAAAGGTAGAAGTATTAGGGCTTAAGCCCACGCCGTCAGGAAGCCCAGTCAAACTTAAATTTACAGTGAGTGATGGAGATGAGATTTCTTCGGCAAGTGTCGATGTTACAGTTTTGCCTTTGGCAACAGGGGTAAAAGTAAAGCTTGGAGACGAAGATATCACAGAGAAGACTGTCATCTATGATTTGGTGACAAACAAATTTATTGCTGTTGGAACAAAAAAATTAAAAAAACCTGTGGACAAATTGGAGGCTGTAGTGTCGCCAAGCAATGCGAGCCAGAAGGTGACATGGGAATCTAGTAGTACTTCTGTGATTCAATTTGAGGATAAAGAAAGCGGGGTTGTGAAGGGAAATATTAGCGGTACAGCCGAAGTGACAGCGCTGACAAAAGACGGAAGCAACAAAGCTGGAAAAACAACAATCAGAACCAAGCGAATAGTACAATCTTTTGTGTTAGAACCAAAAGAAGTGGATCAAAATACTCCTGTTGTGCTGGATTCACAAGGCAGAGTGTTGTTGACAAGTGGATGTAGTGTAAGGTTAATACCCAAGTTTACGCCTACTGACGTTACCAGTGAGGAATTAAAATGGGAAATGAGCCCCAAGGGGTGCCTTGATATTGATGCAGAGAGGAAGATTATTACTGCAAAAGATGTGCAAGGAGAAACTAAAGTGACCTTAAAAGCGACCGCCCTTGATGGCGGTGAGGCTTCCTATGAGATGGAGTTTCTAATTATACCTAGAATAGAAAGTATTGAAATCTATGATACAAGGGATATGAAACGTCCAGTCAATGAGAAGACAATTGGCGTGAATCCTGAAATAGACAGTAAAACATTAACTCTTCGAGTTAAGAATAAGCCAGATGATGCATCTCAAGTTGTTTTATGGAAATCTGTAAATACAAAAGTAGCAACAGTGTCTGATCACCAAGATGGAAGCTGCACAGTGACAGTGAATGGGTATGGGAAGACAAATATTATTGCCACAGCAGCGGATGGAGGCGGTGCTACTGCATTCGTAACAATAAATGTTTCTTCTCTGGTAACTTCTATTACAATTATAGGCAGCAACAAGGTGGCAAAAGGCGGAAAAATTAAACTAACGGCTGAGGTATTCCCCAAATCAGCAGAGATTAGAACCGTTTATTGGGAATCCGATGACACCTCCATTGCAACAGTAGATAGAAATTCAGGAGAAGTAGTCGGAATTAAAAAAGGTTTGGTGGATATCACTGCTACAGCAGCAGATGGAGGTGGTGCTTCTCAAACGTTTGCTATAAGGGTTACAGAACCAGTTACAAACTTTGACATTATGATACCCGATGGAAATACAAATTTGGAAGATGATGTGATTGTTACAGATAAAATGGTAGGGATAGACCTTGATGCAGGAATGGAGACGTACACATTGGCAGCAAGGATTTTGCCCCAGGAAGCAAATCAAACTGTCGCATGGAAGTCCAGCAATGAAAAGATTGCTACGGTTGATGAAAAAGGAACAATTACAGCGAAATCGCTTGGAAGAGCGATTATTACAGCAACCACTATAGATGGCAGTAACAAAACTGCAAAGACAACAGTCAATGTCAACACACTTGTAAGAAATGTTTCGATTACTGGAAGTCATTATGTAGGAGCAGGGCAGTCCATTCAGTTACATGCAGAAGTCACTGATATAGATGCGGCAAACAAAAGTGTTATTTGGACAAGCAGTGATAAAAATGCTGTAGTAGTAGATGCTAGTGGTTATGTGACAGCAGTCAGCAGAACAGGCGAGGCAAAGATTCGGGCGGAAGCTGCAGATGGAAGCGGGAAGTACGCAGAACATATTGTCTATGTGATGGGTAGAAGTGATACAATAGAGATTACTGAATTTAATGGCAGTTATATAAATTCCAATAAAAATTCGGAAATTGATATGCAAAACATTAATAGTAATCATAGAGTATCTTTTGTTGCACAACTGAGTGATGGTTCAAATCAACAAGGTGATTATCGCAAAGAAGTGGAGTGGGTAACCTCCAATAAAGCCATTGCAGAAGTTTATTCGATTCAGAATAATTACAATTATAGCGAGGCGGTTATCCAGATTAAAAAAGAAGGAAAGGTTACAATCACAGCAAAAACAACAGATGGATCTAAGAAACAAGATTCTTATACCTTGAATGTGATAGATACCGATCCAAATGTAACAATTATTGGACCCAAACAGGTAGCAAAAGGGAAAAAGATACAGCTTTCCACAGAAGGCGGGGTGGCGGTAACATGGTCTTCTTCAGATACATCCATTGCCACAGTAGATGCAAAAGGGAAAGTGACTGCAAAAAAGAATGTAGAAGAAGGAGCAGCCGTTATAATTACGGCGACTTCAAAAAAGGGAACTTTAAAGTCGGATACTTATGATGTTCAAGTATGTTCTGCTGTTTCCAGTGTAGATATTTTAGCAAATGGGGTATCATTAAAAGAAAGAGGGATTAATAAGATTGGTGTGGATTTAATAAAGGGATACTCCTTAGATGATGGCAGGACATGGAATAGTGATATTAAATTTTCTGCATCGGTGGATGGCGCTTCCTATGATGATAGAGTGACATGGAAATCCAATAAAACAGCAGTTGCGACAGTGGATGAAAACGGAAAGGTTGAGATTAAGAAAAACGGTACAGCAGTTATTACTGCGACTGCTACTGATGGCAGTGGCAAAAATGCAAAAGTTACGCTGACAGTTACCAAACAAATAACAAAAATTGAACCAGCAGATGGTGTGCAGGATATCTATGTGGGCTATAAAAAATCTGTTCAGCTAAAGTTAGCATTTAAGCCGTTGGCAGCAACCACAAAAAAAGTGACTTGGGAAAGTGATGATAAAAGTTTGGTATCTGTAAATAAAAGTGGTAAGGTTACAGTAAAGAAACCATTTGGCGGTGGAGATTATGATACAAGTAACAATAATAATGTAATTGTCAAAGCAATCGCGGCGGATGGTGGCGCAGCAGTCTGTGAGTTTCGGATTCATTTCGTGGCGCCTGCGACAAAAGTAGAGATTGTGGAGCAAAAAGATAATATCAATCTGGATTATGCGTCAATTGTCGGTATCGATATTGATACGAATGATGCAAAGATTACACTGAAGGCCAACATTACCAGTACAAATACTTATGCAGATTCATATCCTGTCAGCAAACAGGCAACATGGAAATCCAGCAATCCCAATATTGCAGAAGTGACGCCAAATTATGATGGGAGCTGTACTGTAATTGGACATAGTAACGGAAAAGTTACAATTACTGCAACCGCAGCGGACGGAAGCAAGAAATCAGGCAAGGTTACTTTATATGTAGGAAAAATGATTCAGAGTATTAACACAACGAACGGCTTTGCAGAATCGTTTGATAGTGACGGCAAAGAGGTTATTACTTTATATGCACAAAGTCAAAAAAATAAAAAGACAAAACAGCTTTCAGATTATTTGATTATCAATCCAATTACTGCCACTAACAAGAAACTTACTTACAAGAGCAGTAATCCCAAACTGGTATCTGTAAGTGCGTCTGGGAAACTGACTGCGAAAAAGAGAGGAACGGAGAATGTGACTATTACAATAACCGCCAATGATGGTTCTAGGGTAAAGAAGGAGATTGTTGTGCGCGTATTGCAATAAAGAATGGAAACAAAGTCTGAAACAGTGTATTCCTGTACGGAATACACTGTTTTTTTCTACATATACTAGGCATTAGTATAAAAATATGATATTATCTCTACATGGAAATTTTTAACAAACGTTCCGAAATGAGGTTAGAGCAGATATGTGTGGAATAGCAGGTTTTTGTAACAGTCCTAAGAACTGGAAAGAAAATATAGAAAAGATGAATAAAAGAATGTATCACAGGGGGCCAGACGCAGGCGGTATCTGGGCAGACGACACAGCCAATGTCGTGTTGGGACATCGCAGGCTCTCAATTGTGGATTTGTCAGAGGCAGGTGCACAGCCAATGCACTCGGCTTCTGGAAGATATGTATGTGTGTTTAACGGTGAGATATACAACTACCGCAGGTTGCGGGACAAGCTGTTAAAGGAAAAAAAAGTGACTGCATTTCGTGGAACTTCTGATACAGAAGTGCTGCTTGAGGCGATTGAGGCGTATGGTGTGACGGAGACTATCAAACATTGTAAAGGAATGTTTGCGATTGCACTGTTTGATAAAAAGACAGGGCGACTGACATTGATTCGCGACCGGATTGGTGAGAAGCCGCTGTACTATGGATTTGTCAATGGACATTTTGTTTTTGCTTCAGATATTGGTAGTATTTGCGTACTAGACGGTTTTGATAATCCCATTGATACCAAGGTACTACAATTGTATTTTATTCATGGCTATATTCCAGCGCCATATTCTATCTATCAAAATATCTACAAGCTTGATGCGGGCTGTATGCTCGAATTGGATGCGCCATATAAAGAACCGAAGATAAAAACATACTGGTCTGTGCGAGAAGTAGCCAAATATGGACAGGCACATTTGTTTAGGGGAAGCAGGCAGGAGGCGGCGGACGAGCTTGAGCGATTGTTAAAGGCTTCTATAAAAGAGCAGATGGTGGCAGATGTTCCAGTTGGTGCATTTTTGTCGGCGGGGATTGACAGCAGTACCGTTGTGGCATTGATGCAGGCGCAGTCAGCGCGGAAGGTACGAAGTTTTACTATTGGCATGGAAGACCCTGAATATAATGAGGCTGTCTACGCAAAGGAAATCGCACAGCACCTTGGGACAGAACACACAGAACTTTATATAACGGCGGAAGATGCAAAAGCAGTGATTCCAAAACTTTCTTGGATATTTGGAGAGCCGTTTGCGGATTCATCCCAGATACCGACCTATCTTGTGAGCAAGATGACAAGGGAACATGTGACAGTATCGTTGAGCGGCGATGCGGGAGACGAGCTTTTTTGTGGTTATGGCTCCTATACGTCTGTCAATCGCATTTGGGGAAAAATGAAATGCTATCCCTATGGAATCCGAAAACTTGCCAGCAGGTTTTTAGTGGGAAATCCTTTGATTAGAAACAATCAGATGTTGCAGACAAAGGCATATCTTTTAGGGGCAAAAAGCCCAGAACATTTATACGAGTTATCGAATGCACAGGAGGCTTCCAATCTCCATATTGCATTGGAACAGGAAACACATACGTACAAACACAACAGCTTTCCTTATGGGGCGTTGAGAGACCCACAGAGCAGCATTATGCTGATGGATATGGAGGTCTATCACCCAGATGATATTTTGGTTAAAGTTGACCGTGCCGCAATGGCAGTTTCGCTGGAAACGCGGGTGCCTATGCTGGACAAAGATGTGGTTGAGTTTGCTTGGACAATCCCTATAACGTATAAAAAGCAAGGGGACGAGGGCAAACTAATATTAAAGGATGTGTTGTACCGCTATGTTCCAAAAGAGATGATGGATAGACCCAAGAAAGGGTTTGCAATTCCCATTACCCAGTGGCTATTGGAACCGGAACTTCGACAGTGGGCAGAGTCTCTGCTTGATAGCGAATTAATTCGACAGCAAGGAATTTTGAATGCAGATGCAGTGCAGCGGATTTGGAAGGACTTTACGGAGAGAGGAAATTGGCGTATTCAGATTTGGTATCTGTTGATGTTTCAGAGTTGGATGCTAGATCGCGAAAGGGTTTGTGTTTAGGATAAAGCGGAGGAAAAGATGCTTTCTGTATTTTTTAACTGGATCTATATTGCAATCACTGCATTTTTGATGGGAATGCGGCTGCGTGAAGTTGTGTGGAGGCACTTTCAATACCGTGTAAAGGATATCAGTAGTATCTTGGCAGCAGGATTGATAACAATTACAGTGTATGCGCAGGTGTTCAGCTTGTTTTATAAAGTTGGTGCAGTGGCGAATCTTATTCTTGTGGGAATGTGCATTCCGGTTGTAGCGACGCAGCACCAGCAGATTACAGGATTATTGTGCAATGCATGGAAAAAAAACAGCAGCGCAAGGAAACTTGTGTTGGTGATAAGCATTATACTATGGTGTTTTTGTACTTCGCGCGGTTACATGCACTATGACTCAGACTTGTATCATGCTCAAAGTATTCGCTGGATTGAGGAATATGGTATTGTGAAGGGACTGGGCAATATCCATGTGCGCTTTGCCTACAACAGTTCCTTTTTTGCATTGTCTGCACTCTACAGTATGAAATTTATCTGTGGCAGGTCTCTGCACACAGTCAATGGATTTATGGCGCTTTTGCTCTGGGTACAGGTTCTTGCACTTTTTCAGAAAAAGAAAGATAGAAAGACGCTTGTGACAGATTTTGCAAGAGTGGGCGCTTTTTATTATCTGACAGTAATTTATAGCGATATTGTTGCGCCGGCCTCTGACTATGCTGTTATGTGCGTTGTGTTTTTTATTGTAATAAAATGGCTGGAACTTTTAGAGAATGGAGAAAATAAGGCGACGCCCTATGCGCTTTTGTGCATGGCGGGGGCTTATGCCATGACACTAAAGCTGACAGCGGGTCTCATTTTAATATTGGTAATAAAACCGTTGTCTATATTGCTGCGGGAAAAAAAGCTGCGAGACATTGGCACTTATCTATTATTGGGGTGTGAAGTGATTGTTCCGTGGCTTGCAAGGACAGTGTTCATATCAGGATATTTGCTGTATCCATTTCCAGCACTCGATCTATTTCGTGTAGATTGGAAAATTCCTGCTGCGTCGGCAGCACTGGATGCGGCAGAGATTCGGACGTGGGGCAGAGGAATATACAATGCAGCACTGACCGATCTGCCTGTGTGGGAATGGTTTCCAGCATGGTTTCAGGATACATTGCCTACAGTTGGAAAGTTACTTATATTGGCAGATATTATTTGTATCCCTATTTTTATTATTTTGTTGTTCAAAAATTTCTGTTTCCGACAAAGCCGTGATCAGATGCGTTCTGACCAGCTTCTTACGCTTGGTACTATACTTGCATCTTATATCTTTTGGCAATTCTCGGCGCCTCTATTGCGGTATGGATATGCTTATATTCTACTTACAGTCATGATAACGGGCGGTATTTTATTTGATATTTTAAGAAAATACTTTGACAAATTCCAAAAAAAGGATATGATAGTAAAGATAGCGTTGTTGGGAACAACAACATTATTTCTGTTTTCCGCTATAAAAATGTTCTCTTTTGTGCGCTATTTATATGCGGAGTCAGCAAAACCAGCATATGGATTTCAGCAGGATTACGGTCAGTATGAACTGGAAAGCTATGATGTGAATGGGGTTTCCTTTTATTATCCACTGAGTGGAGATAGGACTGGATATGACCGCTTTCCGTCCGTTCCAAGGAAGACGCAGATTTTTTTTCGGGGGGAAACGATAGAGGAGGGCTTTTGTTCGGGCACAACGCCGAAATAAGATAATGGAGAGAGGCTATGATAATCATACATGTTATGGGAGGGCTTGGCAATCAACTCTACCAATATGCATTATATGAGAAGATGAAATTTCTAGGAAAAGAAGTAAAACTTGACTTGTTCGCTTATAAAGGGGCGCAGGGCGAGGAGAGAGAGTGGCGTGCGCTGGAATTAGAATGGCTTGACGCGCTGGAATATGAAATCTGTACAGAGGAGGAGCGGCGCCTTTTTTTGGATAACAGTATGAGGTTCACAGACCGGCTAAGGAGAAAGCTCACTGGAAGACGAGAGAGGACTGTCAGAGAAACGGCAATCTATATGCCAGAAATTTTTTCTATGGATAATGTGTATCTCTACGGTTTTTGGGGCTGCGAGCGATATTATATTGATATTATACCATTGCTGCAAGAAAAAATTAGGTTTCCCAAAAGTGTTAACCCGCGCAATTTACAGACAATAAATGCGATGAGACAAGAGAATGCGGTGAGCATTCATATTCGGCGTGATGATTATTTGACAGTGGCAGATGGGAAGCGATATATGGGAATTTGTACGGAAGCCTATTATAACAGTGCGATAGATTATATTTCAGAGCGTGTTGAAAATCCTATTTTTTATATTTTTTCAGATGATACAGCATATGCGAGAAGCATTTACGATAAAGAGAATATGTGTGTTGTGGATTGGAATACAGGCAGGGATAGTCTGCATGATATGGAGTTGATGAGTTGCTGTAAACACAATATCTGTGCAAACAGCACTTTTAGTATGTGGGGAGCGAGACTCAACCAAAATCCAAAGAAAATGATGATTCGTCCGCTACACCATGATAACTATGAGACGACAGATGCAAAAACAGTACATCAAAACTGGCCTAGGTGGATATTAATTGATGCCGCAGGAGTTGTGTGCTGACTAAGACTTTATTTAAGGAGTAAAAGATTATGGGCAAGCAACCGAATTTCCCTTTTGACCTGACAGGATATACCTGTTTTTCTATTATTAATTGTCCTGTGGAACAGGCAATTCAGCTTTTGAAGGAGTATCCTAATATTTGCGTCGCAGAGGACAGAGTTCCTGTTTCTTTTCAAATTGCCACCATGCCGGAGGAGACCAAGTGGACGCTTTTGCGTTGGGCTCGGCCAGGAAGGTTTTATGATTTAATGAATTTAACCATGTGGTTGATGGGGTATCGTGCTGGTCTGGGCGGGGAGAATCCTATTTTTATTGCACTACCACCTACAGAGCGCGCTGTGGAAGGGGTATTTTTGGCTCGACCTGATTACGATAACCAGTTTGGCGATTCCATGTTGGGCTTTTGGCAAAATTGGAGCTTTGATTACACCATACCAGGAGAAAAGTTGCGCTGGATTGGTGAGGACGTGTTTCCTGAAGAGTATTTTTTCTATGGTCACGGCTATTCCTCGATTGACTTTCAATTGGAGTGGCTAAGACATTTGGAACGTATTTCAAGCTGGGTGGAGTGTTCCATTCCAATGGAAAGATAATATTTTCAAAAGTTTGTTTTATTTCCAAGTTGTTATGAAAGGATGCGCATGCAGAAGAATCAACAAAAAGAGTTCATTTCAATTATAATTCCTGTATACAATGTTGAGGCATATCTTGACCGCTGCATTCAGTCTGTGATTCATCAAACTTATCAAAATCTTGAGATTATATTGGTGGATGATGGTTCAACAGACCATTCTGGGCAGATGTGTGATGCTTATGCAAAAAGCGATAAGCGAATAAAGGTGGTGCATAAATCTAATGGCGGGTTGTCAGATGCCAGAAATGCTGGGCTTAAGGTTGCAACAGGCAATTATATTGGATATGTGGACAGTGATGACTGGATTGAGTTGGATATGTACGAACGTATGTATGATGCTTGCATAAAAAATCAAGCAGAGCTTGCAATCTGTCGTTATGTTACAGAGTACAGCACAAAAGATTCTAGTTCTGTCACTTCCACTGTGGAAAGCAATCAAATAGTGCCTCTTTCTAGGGAGGCGCTTTTGCAAATTTATCTCTGTGGACACGAAAAATACGTGATTTATAACTCTGTGTGGAGTAAATTGTTTCGCAGAGATTTGGTGAAAGATATGATTTTCCCGAAAGGAAGAAACTCCGAAGATATCATGTATACCACCAAAGCATTTTGCAGACTAAAAAAAGCAGTCTATCTTGATTCTGGATTTTACCATTATGTACAAGATAGACAGGGAAGTATTATGAATGAAGCCAAAAGTAAACGAATGTTTAGAGATGAAATTCCATTTTGGCGTGAACATATTGCCTATATTAAAAACAATATATCAGACGAGATGGGAAATCTGGCTGCATACTATTTTTGGAGACGTCTTTTGTCCTACTATTTAGATTTGTCTGCTCGACAGGAGACAAAAGCAGACGCAAAGCGCCTTGCAAACATGATGCAAAGCGAAGCAACAACGATTAGACAAGTCTATGCGAAAGTGCATAGAAGTAAAGGGGACTTAATTCGCATGAAACTATTCTTGTGTAGTCCGTTGGGATATCGTATTGTAAATGGGGTTTATGCACGTATAATAGTGCCAATAAAAAGAAAAGCTAAGGATGGAGGACAAAATGAAAAAACAACAAATTAGATTTTATATTGTCGTTGCAATTAGTTTTGTTGCAATTTTAATCTATAATTTTCTTACACCGCTGATGTCTGACGAACTTCAATTTGATGCCTCTATGTACCATTCTATTGTAGATATTTTTCGCGCAGAATATGAAAATTATATGACTTGGAATGGACGTTCGGTCGTTCAATTGATTATGCGTTGTTTTCTTCTGGGGCCAAAATGGATTTTCAATATTTGTAATAGCGTTTGCTTTGTGCTATTAACATTATTGATATACTGGAATATTTCAGAGAAGCAAAAATCCTATGACCTTGCCGCTTATGTGCTGGTAAGTTTGTTTTTGTGGCAATTTGGCGTCTCGTTTGACCAAACGGTACTATGGGAAAGTGGCGCGTGTAATTATCTATGGGGCGCAGTAATTATTCTTGGTTTTGTGACATATTACCGATATAAGATCGAACATATGGAGACTATAAAGCATAGAATTGCCTTATCATTTTTCCTTTTTATATTTGGATTGTTGGGCGGCTGGTGCAATGAGAATACCTCTGGAGGAGGTTTTTTGTTAGTTCTATTTTTTACCATTGCATTTTACCTTCAAAATAAAAAATTGGAATCATGGATGATAGCAGGAGTCGGTGGAATGATTACGGGGTTATTATTTATGGTGATGGCGCCAGGGAACCGACTGAGAGGGGATTTGCTGCGAGAGACAGAGGAACATAGCGGTATTTTGGCATATGTTGGGCGTTTTCTAAAGATTAATACAGCAATATACACATATTTATTTTTTATGCTAGTAATCACTGTTTTGATTTTGACATTTCTTGTTTTGAAAGGAAAGCGATTAAGGGACTTTTATTTTGTGATTTTATATGCGGCGGTTAGCATAGCAACTTCCTATGCATTAATTTTAACACCACAACCAATGGACAGAGCATATTTTGGTGCTGGTGTCTTTATGACAATCGCATGTGTGCAGGCAATTTGGTATATACCGAAAGAGGAGATTTATTTAAATACTTGTAAATTTGGCGGGATTATATTATTTCTAATAGCAATGCTTTTTTCTTATTGTGAAAACGGAGCCAATCTTATGAGAATTTATCGTGAGGTCAATGAACGAGAAGCATATATACTAGAGCAAAAGGAGCAAGGCAATGTCAATCTGACAGTGCCAATGCTCAGACCTGGATTTGAGACCAAATATAGTTTTTATTATAAAAATGATGTTGATCAGGACCCAGAGAGTTGGGGCTGTTCTATATTACGCCAGTATTATGATTTGCAAAGTTTAGTTGGTATACCACGAAGCGAATGGACCGAATATTAAAGGAGAGTATATGTTATTTAATTCTTATATCTTTATTTTCCTGTTTTTGCCCGTAGTGCTTGTAGGATATTACGGATTCAATTATATAAATAAATATAAACTTTCACTTTGCTGGCTCATTGTGATGTCTATGCTGTTTTACGGCTATGATTACAATGCAACCAGTGTTCGGTATATGGTGATCTTAATCATCAGCATTCTGCTCAATTATGGGCTTGTGAAGATTTTGTCAAAAGTCAATGCTATGTTATGGCGGCGGATATTATTGGTGCTGGGTCTGTTCTTAAATTTAGGCATTTTATTTTATTTTAAGTATTATGATTTCTTTATTGAAAATATCAATGGTGTTTTGGGAACCGATATTGGGCTTTTGCGTGTAATATTGCCGCTCGGTATTAGTTTTTATACGTTTCAGCAGCTTTCCTATGTGATAGACAGCTATAAAAGAGAATGTGAACCATATAGTTTGTTGGAGTATGCGGCGTATGTTTCTTTTTTTCCACAGTTAGTTGCAGGGCCGATTGTATATCATGATGAATTGATACCACAACTTCGGGACAAGAAAAATCATGTGCTGAACTATACAAATTTGAGCAAGGGAATCTATGCTTTTGCGCTGGGACTTGCCAAAAAAGTTTTGATAGCAGATACCTTCTCTAAAGTTGTGATAATTGGTTATGGAAATATTGGTGATCTAAATGCAGTGAGTGTGCTGGTTTTGATGGTGTGCTATACAATGCAGATCTATTTTGATTTTAGCGGATACTGTGACATTGCGTTAGGGATTGGATATCTGTTTAATGTAGAACTTCCGCTCAACTTTAACTCTCCATATAAAGCAGCGTCTATTGTTGAGTTTTGGGGAAGATGGCATATGACTTTGACAAGATTTTTTACCAAATATGTCTATATTCCGCTTGGGGGAAGTAGAAAAGGAATTATCAGAAGGTATGTAAATATTCTTATTGTGTTTTTGGTGAGCGGCATTTGGCATGGTGCAAACTGGACTTATATTTTGTGGGGAGTAATTAATGGAATTGGCAATGTGATTGAGAAGATTTTTGGACGATTTTTTCGGTGGGTTCCGCGGACAGTTGGCGTGGCGGTAACATTTATATTCTGTCTTTTCTCCATGAGCCTTTTTCGTGCGGAATCGATTGCGCAGGCAAGACAGCTTTGGCGGCATCTAAAAGTTGTTGGTGATGGTGTGTTGTACAAGCCTATGACAGATGCATTTAATGATTTGGTAGAGGTAAAATTGCTCTGTAAGATTGGACTTGACGGGGTTGTGAGACAATATCCAGGAATACTGTTGGTTGCATTTAGCCTGATTGTGTTGGCAGGTTGTTTTTTTATGAAAAATACACAGGAAAAAATTGCACAGATGCGTTATTCTGTCAGACAGATTATTGTGATTATTGTTTTAATGCTGTGGAGTATTTTGACACTTTCAGATGTCAGCGAGTTTTTGTACTTTAATTTTTAAAGTTTTAGGTTTTAAATAGTTAGAAAGGAAAACAGAATGGACCAGGAACAAAAAGATGCTAAAAAATGGTTTATACGATGTTTTGCATCGCTATTATTGTCAATTTTTCTTGTCTTTTTGATTGTTTGGATATTTGATCCGTATTTTCATTTTCACAAGCCGTTTTCATTTGTCTCTTATCGGTTGTATGACGAGCGATATACAAATGATGGCATTTCAAGGCACTTTGATTACAATGCGATTATTACAGGAACATCAATGGCACAGAATTTTAAGCCGAGTGAAATGGATGCTCTGTTTGGGACAAAGTCTGTGAAAGAAACTTTTTCTGGAGCTGGATTTCAGGAGCTTTCACAGAATTTAGAGCGGGCATTGCGGCGCAATAATAATTTGAAAACTGTTCTATGGACATTGGATTATGGTGGACTTATTCGGGAAAAAGACTGGACGCAGTATGAGGGATATCCAGAGTATCTCTATGACGATAACCCGTGGAATGATGTGCAGTATGTATTTAATAAGTCTATTTTTTATCATGGAGTTCTGCCCAATATTTTAAAGACAGTGACAAGACAGCCTAGAACGACAATGGATGCGTATTCTTCTTGGGACAAGGAAACAGGGTTGCGCTTTATTTTGCAGACATATGACAGAAATCATGTGGAGGAGGATATGCCAACAGTGCTGGGTCCAGAGGAACGAAAGATGACGTTGGAAAATATTACAAAGAATGTTACCTCGTTGATAAACCAATATCCAGATACGACATTTTATGTTTTTTATACGCCATACAGTATTTGTTACTGGGATTCTCTGATACAGGAAGGTTCTATTATAAGGCAATTTGAAGCGGAACAATTGGTTACAGAACTGTTGCTTCAGTGTCCCAATGTAAAGCTGTATAACTTTTTTGATCAGTATGATGTGATTACAAATCTTGACAATTACAGGGATAAGGAACATTATTCTGCTAAGATAAACAGTCAGATTTTGCAGTGGATTGACTCTGATGTGGGGCTTGTCACAGAAGAAAATTATCTGGAGCGTCTGGCAGCAGAGAAGCAATACTATCTAAACTACGATTACGAAGGAATTTATCACGAATGAAAGGCATGGTTAAAGGATGGATATAATTAAGAAACTGCGGTACATTCTGGACAGGAAGCAGAAAATCCAAATCTGTTTTTTGGGTGTTCTTATTTTTATAGGCGGTCTGCTTGAGACAGTCAGTGTATCAGGAGTGCTGCCCATTGCATGGGCGATTATAGACCCTGTTAAGATGCAGGAAAATAAGTATATGCAATGGGCAATGCATCTTCTTGGCATTCAAGATATTCAGGGATTTATCATTCCGCTTTTATTTGCATTGATTCTCTTATATGCATTGAAAAATGCCTTTTTGCTCTTGCTTGTGTATGTGCAGAATCGTTTTATTGCATTGAATCGCAATAAGTTAATCAGCCAAGTGCTTCGAGAATTTTTGAACAGGCCATATGAATTTTATCTGGATGCGGATATCCCTACTGTATTTCGACTGACAGACAGTGATATTCCAAATGTATTCAATATCCTTATGGCAATGATTTCTCTGGTATCGGAGTCTGTGGTATTTGTACTGCTCTGTATTGTAATGATTGTCACGGACTGGAAATTGCTGCTGTTTTTGCTTGTGGTGTTTGGGATTCTTTCATATTTAATTATTAAAGTGCTCAAGCCGCGTCTTGCAAAGCTAGGAGAAAAAAATCAGTCCATTCAGTCAAAGATTGCAAAGTGGAGGATTCAAGCAATTTATGGCATTAAAGATGTCAAGGTTCTGCACAGAGAGGCATTTTTTGCAGATAATTATGAGCAGAGCGGAAAAATTGGTGCTGGGTATGCCGAGCGGCACGCTGTTTTAAATAATCTTCCTCGGCTTTTGATTGAGACAGTTTTTATGGCAAGTGTGCTTGGATATATTATTGTGTATATTTCCTTTGGAAAGGATGCCTCCTCGCTTGTGCCAATGCTTACAACTTTTGCAATAGCGGCAATACGCATGATGCCAAGTGTGAATCGCATCAATACTTATCTGACAGATATTTCTTTTTTCCGTCCCTGCCTTGACTACGTGTATGAAAATATGAACATCAATGAAATCAGTCGCAGAACAAATCAGACCTTGCAGCCTGCTGACAATTCAAAGAAGATGCAGCTTCAGGATTGTATTGAATTGAAAGATATCGTATATGCCTACCCAAATACGAGCAAACTGATATTTGACAAGGCAAATATGATTGTTCCTTATGGGAAATCTGTTGGGATTATGGGACCATCAGGTGCAGGAAAATCAACGATTGTTGATATTCTTCTGGGACTTTTAAGAATTAGAGAAGGCAGTATTACCTGTGATGGTGTTAATATCTTTGACAATTATCCGGCATGGCTTGCGCAGATTGGTTATATTCCGCAATCTATTTATCTAATAGACGAATCTATCAGAAATAATATTGCCTTTGGTATTGCGGAGGAGGAAATTGATGACAATCGTATTTGGCAAGCGCTTGAGGAAGCGCAGTTAAAGGAATTTATCAAAGGGCTTCCAGAGGGACTAGACACAGCGATTGGGGACAGAGGAATCCGTATTTCTGGCGGACAGCGTCAGCGTCTTGGAATTGCGCGGGCGCTTTATCATAATCCAGAGATTCTTGTATTTGACGAGGCGACTTCTGCACTGGACAATGAGACGGAGGCGGCAGTGATGGAAGCAATCAACAGTTTTCATGGCAGGAAGACAATGGTGATTATTGCACATAGATTAAATACGATTGAGAAGTGCGATATTATCTATAAAGTAGACGAGGGAAAAATTGTGGAGACAACGCTTTAATTTATTGAAGCGGGCGAATGGGAGTAAACGTGGAAAAGAAACCAATTATTGCAACGGAATTGTTGAAAGGGCAGGGGCTTGGCAATCAGTTGTTCTGTTATGTGACAACGAGGGCGCTTGCATACGCCAAAGACTATGATTTTAGCATATTGAACAGAGAACTGTTAGACTGTATGTACTTTATGGAGCTGGATTGTGGGGTGGACAGAATAAAAGAGCAGTTTACAGAGATATATTATGAGAAGGAGGACAGAATTTATCTTGGAAATTCTCTGCATGATATAGAACATGGCTGCTATATTACCGGCGCAGACAAGCGATTTTTGACACTTGACCAGACAACCCTTCTATATGGAAATATGCAAGATGAGTCCTATTTTGGCAACTATAAAAAAGAAATTAAAGCGTGGCTAAAAGTAAAACCAGAGTATGATTGTAAGGATTACTCCAAAGAAAATCTTTGCATTATCAATATTCGGGGCGGGGAATATACCAGCAATCCAGAACTTTTTCTAAGACGCAAATACTGGCTCGATGCCATAAAGATTATGCGGCAGATTCGTCCAGATATGGAATTTATGACAGTGACAGATGACTTGGCAGCAGCAAAAAGGATTCTTCCAGAGGTAAAAGCATATCATTTTGACTTGGCAGGAGATTATACAATCCTTAAAAACGCATATTATTTAATATTGTCTAACTCGACCTTTGCTTTTTTTCCGGCGTTTACAAGTGATACAGTACAGTATATTATCGCGCCGAAATATTGGGCTAGGCATAATGTATCAGACGGTTATTGGGCTTCAGAACAGAATATATATTCGGGTTTTATGTATCTTGACAGAAAAGGAGCGCTTTCTACAGCCGAAGAATGTAGAGAAGCGCTTGACAAATATAGGAAAAAGTCGGCATACTATAAAAGGATTGGGCAGAGACTAGAAGGGAGAGCCTTGGCGACGGCAAAGTTAAGGAGTAGGTGGCTTATTTACCAAGATTTGTCTGTAAGAGCTGTGCGGTCACTAAAACGCAGATTGAAAGGTTTGTGAAAGGGCTGACGGCGAAAGGGGCAGGATTTGAATTATGGATAACAATACAAAAAAATTAAATCTGCCGCAAGTGACACTCGTGGCGATGACCAGCGTGAATGTCGGAGCGACTATCAAGGCAATGCAGTACAGTATGCGTAGAATTGTGTTTGGAGATGCAGTGCTTATCACCCATAGAAAGCCATTTGGACTGCCTAGAGAGATTCGTTACAGTCACACGGATAAATTAAAAAATATTGATGATTTTAACTATAAGATGGTCTATGAACTGGGAAGCCATATTCACACGGAATTTGCGTTGATTGTCCATGCAGATGGTTTTGTAGTGCATCCAGAAATGTGGCAAGATGCATTCTTGGATTATGATTATATTGGTGCACCGTGGCCATTGCCGCCCGAGGGAGACACAACTACTTACCGAGATAAAGACGGAAATATCTGTCGCGTTGGAAACAGCGTAGGAATACGAAGCAAACGGCTGATGGATTTTCCCAAAAAGGCAGGGATTCCGTGGGAGGGAGAATATGCGTATGGACGTATGTGGTACTATGAGGACGGATTTATCTGCTGTAAGATTCGTCATTTGTTGGAGGCGGAGGGAATGCGCATTGCCCCGCTAGAAGTGGCAAAGTATTACAGTCATGAAAAAATGATACCAGAAGTGCAGGGAATTATACCATTTGCGTTTCATAAGTGGGAAGGAACAAATGCACAGTATCCGAATTTTATCAAAGAACCATTTTTGAGACGGTGTAAGAGATTATTGCGAAAAGGATAAAAGGAATATGAAAGAATGGATTGCGCAGAATAAAAGGTTTACAATTGTGCTTGCAGTGGAAATGTTATTTGTATTCATTATGCTGCTTGTTGCATTCCGAAAACCGGCTGCGTATACTTTGGACAACACGAATATAAGCATAGTAAAGGATGAAGTGTTTCTGGAAAATGATGGGAGCTATCATGTGACAGGTGCGCAAATGGGAGAGCAGTCATCAGAGGAAGTGCTTCGGTCAGCGCCATTTGTACTGCCTCATGGAATGTATGAGGTGGTGGTTTCCTATGAGTCTGTCTCTAAAAAAGAGAGTACATGTGAGGATTATACAGGTTCTGTGCAGATAACATCACAGAAACATCGTGCAGGATTTCAATGTAGTGAAATTTGGTTGCAAGACATCAAAACAAGTATGACAGACCGGCTTTGGGTACGGTCTTTTAATGGTGTGAAAGATCTGGAAGTGCATGTGTTATTTGGTGGTGTTGGGGAGCTTCGCCTTTCCACAATTGAAATTAGAGAATTATCCTTGTGGCGTTTTGTTTGCCTGTTTGGCTGGATTTTGTTGTTTGCTGTGGCAGATGTTGGATATCAATATTTTTTCACCCGCAATAATTATGCCAATAAACAGATTGTCATTGGACTTGGACTTACCATATTCTTTTCAAGTTTGCCATTGTTTACGGATTTTCTGTATTGGGGGCATGATATGGACTTCCACACTGCCCGCATCTGGTCGCTGGCAGAAGGAATCAAAAATGGACATTGGATTGTGCCCATTCAGACGGAAATGGTAAATGGATATGGATATGCGACCCCTTTATTTTACAGTCAATTATTTTTATATATTCCTGCGTTCCTTTACTGTCTGGGCGCACCCTTGCAGGTGTCTTATCAAATATACGCAATTCTAATCAATGTGGCATCTTGTCTAATTTGTTTCTATTGTATAAAAGAGTTGTTTCACAATAAGCGTTTTGCCTTGTTTGGTGCTGTTTTATATACCTTGTCCTCCTATCGACTTGCAGATGTCTACACAAGGGCTTCTGTTGGGGAGTACACAGCAATGGCGTTTTTGCCACTTGTATTGTATGGATTTGCGCGAGTGTATATGGCTGAGGAGAAAAAAATTACTTGGCGTGATTATATGCCAATTGTGATTGGCCTTACAGGGATTATTCGATGTCATATCCTTACTTGTGAGCTGACTGCGCTGTGTATTTTATTATTTTGCCTGCTTACCATCAAAAAAACATTTCGGCCACAGAGATTTCTTGCGTTAGTGCGGGCAGCACTGATAACATTCGCTGTGAACGCGGCATTTCTGATACCATTTTTATCCTCTATGACAATGAATCTAAATGTGAAGGCAAATCAAGTCAATCAGATTCAAGAGCAGGGAACCTATCTTGTGCAGGCATTAGGATTGTTTATGACTGCGACGGGTGGAAGTGTCAAGGGAACGCTTGATGAGATGCCAATGTCCGTTGGTTTTTCCTTGATTATAGGGATTGGTATTGTCCTATATTGTTGTGCAAAGAAATATGACTGGGAGATCGAGCGGGATAAAATGTTGCAGTTTGGTACGTACTGTGCTGGTTTTGCAATGTTAAGCATTTTATTTTCTCTGCGGTTTATGCCGTGGGACAGCATACGAAATATTAGTGGTATGATTGCCAAGGTGCTTTGCATGATTCAGTATCCTTGGCGCTACTATGCTTTTGCGACCGTCTTCGGTGTCTTTGCCGCGGTGACAGGTGTAAAGGTGATTTCGGAGTACAAAGGCAGTGTCACAGTCAAATTGTGTTGTGGTATAATGCTTTTGTTTACGGTGTTAAATGCAGGGCTGTTTTTCCGTGATTTTGCAAACGAAGCGAAAACGATTACTGCCTATGGCGCAATGCCCACCGAGATTGGTTATGGAGAATATCTGCCCACAGGGACTGTAATAGAAGAATTAAAAGTGCGAAAAATTGCTACAGATGAGGCATCTGTGACGGTGAGCGGATATCAATATATAGATGGTATAACAACATTTTCCTGCAAAAATCAATCCAAAGAGGAAAAAGTGGTAGAAATTCCGCTGTTAAATTATGATCACTATCATGCGTATGATAAAAATAGTGGACAAGAGTTCGAAATTCGCAATGGTCACAACAATTATGTCAATATCGTAATCAGTCCACAGTATGAAGGGGAAATTGAGGTTCGCTATGTGATACCACTATTGTGGAAAGTAGGGTATCTTTTGTCGGCTTTATCCATTGCAGGGCTGATAATTATGATAGGAGTTACTCATTGGAAAGAAAGAAGGAAGAAAAATAGTGGTTTATGATTGCTTTCAGTTTTTTAATGAGCTGGATATTTTAAAAATTCGATTAAATGTTCTTGCTCCAGTTGTAGACAGGTTTGTAATTAGCGAGGCGACGGAGACTTTTTCCGGTCTAAAAAAGCCTTTATATTACGAGGAAAACAAACACTTGTTTACGGAGTTTGCAGATAAAATTATTCATGTGGTGGTTGATGATACTCCTGAGGGCGGCACACATGAGCGTGATACATTCCAAAAGTAGGGATTTCATGGGAGGGCAAGTATGCGTATGGGCGGATGTGGTACTATGAGGATGGGGTTATCTGCTGTAAGATACGTCATATGTTAGAGGCGTGGTGGAATCTGTTACTGTTCCAAATCAGTATTATATTTGTAAGATACGTCATATGTTAGAGGCGTGGGAATGCAGACCGCGCCGCTGGAGGTTGCAAAATACTATAGTCATGAGAAAATGATACTGGAAGTGCAGGGAATCACATCATTTGTGTTTCACAAATGGGAGGGAACCAATGTACAGTATCCGAATTTAATTAGGGAGTCTTGTACAAAATGTATGAAGAAGAGTATAAGAAAAGTAATCGAAAGAGGATTTTCAAGGAAGAGGGACTAAATCAGCAAAAAGTACTTCTGTTAGGTAAAGTATTGTGGACAGTACTTGCTTTTTCCATGAATTATGGAATTGTAGAGAGGGAAACAGCAGAAAAAAATTTTGAAAAGATATATTCGTTTCTGCCAGATATTTCAGTTTTTTTAAACGGCATTGATGCGCAGCCTCTCACAACTTTGTTTTTACTGTGGTTTCTTATAAAATATTATAAGATTTCTGATGTTGGTGTAGGGTATAGAAAAGAAAGGTTTACAGTAGAAATGTTGACACTGATTGCTTCTATAACCCTTTTTACCGGAACAGCTATTTACAAATATGGGGGTCTGGATATATTGTTCTTAGGGAAGATGCAGTGTGTAAAAAGTTTTATTATAGTAGGCGGATACTATTTATTTTTTCAAAAACTATTTACTATCATGACAACTGCATATAAGAAGTTGATGAACAATCGAAAAAACTGCCCCGCGATTCACTTTTTTGAGAGAAAATATGTAGGACTGTTTGTTTTTATTGCATTGCTTGTAGTATGGGGAGTAACTCTTTTTATTTACTATCCGGCATTTTTTATGGGGGATACAGAGGATATTCTGTATATGGCATTCAATTATCCTACTGGATTGACACATACTGTGTTATTGCCTAAAAAAGGTGTATATTTGACAAATCATCATCCCGTATTATATACAGGGTTTATTAGAATTGTTATGGATATTGTCAGAAAATTGGGGGGAGGGGACACATGTTCTGTATTTATATGTGCAGTTGTGCAATGTGTGGTGAGTGCAAGTATTTTGTCATATAGTTGCATATACTGTGCAAGAGAATTAAAAAGGCCTTATGCAGCAATGTTTGCATTGATATTCTGGGTGATATGTCCGTGGGTATCTAAATATGCCATTATGATTTCTAAAGATACACTCTTTGCAGGTTTTATTTTGTTATTTGGGGTAAATCTGCACGGTTTATTGAATTCTGCGAATAATTGTGTGAAAAAAATAAAGCATAGTTTCGGTGTTTTACTATCTGCATTGATGATTTTGCTGTTGCGGAAAAATGGTTTATACATTGTGGAATTTACATTTGTTTCTTTGCTGTTTCTATACAGAAAATATTGGAAACAATGGTTTGTGTACATTGCACTAATTGTTTTAATCCAATTTGGTTTTTCTAATATAATATTGCCTGCTGCAGGGATTGCTGATGGGAGTGTAAGAGAAGCATTATCAATCCCTTTTCAACAGACAGCAAGATATATACAAAGGCATGGAGACAAAGTGACAGAACAGGAGCGGGAGGCAATCAACGCTGTGCTGCAGTATGATGTTTTGGCGAAAATATATTCATCCGATGTCTCAGATCCGGTCAAAGATACATTTCGGATTGATGCAGATAATGAGGATCTGATAAATTATTTCAAGGTTTGGTTTGCTATGTTTTGGAAACACCCTGGGACGTATGCGGCGGCAACGATAAGTAATTATTATGGTTATTTCTATCCTGTTGTAAATGACGTACAGAAACTATATAGGGCAAGTGTTGGCAGTATGTATAATGCTGGCAGGGATGGATATTTTGAATTTTCGAATATTTATGATGAAGTACATGTATGGTTGAGGGATTTGTGTTCTCTATATGATATGATATGGATGAAGATGCCAGTGATAAATATTCTTATGACAAGTGCATTTTATGTGTGGGTGGTTCTGGCTGGCTGGCTGATAAAGCTGGGTAGAGGGGACAAACGTGGTTTTGCATTTATGTTTGTGTTCGGTATGACGACGCTGACGGCTCTGGCAGGACCATGTAATGCAATTGATTATGAGAGGTATATTTATCCATTAATTTTAGGATTTCCTATTATTTTAGGTGTGTTATTTTACGAAGAATGAAAGAATTATATTTCGGAGGAGAAAAGAGGATGTGTGGAATATGGTTTATGATTGCTTTCAGTTTTTTAATGAGCTGGATATTTTAAAAATTCGATTAAATGTTCTTGCTCCAGTTGTAGACAGGTTTGTAATTAGCGAGGCGACGGAGACTTTTTCCGGTCTAAAAAAGCCTTTATATTACGAGGAAAACAAACACTTGTTTACGGAGTTTGCAGATAAAATTATTCATGTGGTGGTTGATGATACTCCTGAGGGCGGCACACATGAGCGTGATACATTCCAGAAAAATGCAGTGACGAGAGGACTTTCTGGCTGTAAAGATGAGGATATTATTCTGTTTAGCGATCTTGATGAGATTCCAAATCCAGATAAAATTCGCGAGATCTTACAGAATTTTCAAGAGGATAAAATTTATCATTTTGCACAGCGGCTTTTTTACTGTTATCTGAATATGGAAGAAATCTCTGGCAATCTGTTGTCCTATGCAGGAGAGTTTGAGGGTGTGGCGCACAAAAAATGGATTGGAACAAAAATGTTAAGTTATCGGCTGTTAAGAGAGCAACATTTGCTGCTCGGTGAACTTCGCTTTCCAGAGCGCAAAGAAATTGGGATTCGCGTGGATAATGGGGGCTGGCATTTTGGTTATATGGGCGGTCACGGTGAGAAGGATATTAGAAAACGAGTGCAGGAAAAGGTGATTTCAGCAGCACATCAGGAGTATAATTCCAGACATGTATTGTCAAATGTGACAGACCAGATTAAGGATGGAAAAGACATTTTTGGTCGCAATGCGCAGTTTGTTCGATGTGAGATTGACGAGACCTTTCCGCGCTATATTCGAGAACATCAAAAAGAGCTGGACTTTCTGATTATGCATGAGGAAAAAGGAATACAAAAGATACTTCGCAAGATAAAAGTAATTGTAAAAAACAGTTGTTATCAAATGTTGGTTGCAATGAAACGAATGAGCAGAAAAATTCTTAGAAAATGAGGTATAATATGGGCAGGAAAGTTTCAATCTGTATTCCCTGTTATAACAATGCGGAGGAAGTAAAACGCCTGTTAGATTCCATATATTGTCAGGAATACACAGATTTTGAAGTCAATATTTCCGATGATTCGACTGAGAATGCCACAGAAAGACTTGTAAGAGAACACTATTCGGGTGTAAACTATTGTCATAACGCAAAACCATATGGACATATTTTTAATTGGAATGCTGCAATTCGTATGGCACAAGGAACCTATATTAAGATTATGTTTAGTGATGATTGGTTTACTTTTCCTGATAGTCTTGGTAAGCTTGTCGAGCTGCTTGATAAGAATCCAAATGCAGCGCTTGCTTTTTCTGGGAGTCGGCAAGTGATGTTGGACGGGCAAAATATAAACGCGTTGCATCACGCATCAGCGCATGAGACAAACAGTTATGACCGCTTTGCAGACAATGATTTTATAGAGAGGCTGCGCGGAGACTACAAAAATCTTTTTTTAGAGAATCAAATTGGGGCGCCAAGTGCTACACTTTATCGGCGCGGCAGTGAATTGACATTTTTTGATGAGCGCAGCAATTGGGCATCTGATATGTTTCTCTATTTTGATCTGTTTGAAAAGAATCCTGTGTTTGCATATACAAGAGAGCCGCTCATTTCCATTGGTGTCCACGAAAAACAGTATACAGAGAGCTTTTCGGAGAACGATTTGCGGATTTACAATGACTATCGATATATGTATATAAAATATCACTTGCAGGAAAGTTCCGCGTGCAGAGCATATTTTACAGAAAAGTTTCTTTTAAAGTATCATAGAGGATTGCGTGAGGCAAAAGAGCTTGGAATTGGCAAACACATGTTTTTTCAAAAGTGGTTTGCAGAACAAAAGGCGACTGTACAATGTTTTTTGCAAAATAGACTGTGATTGGTTACAGTTCAGCCCAGAGTGCGTCACAATTTGTGGGAGATTTGCGCCAAATGAAGGGGAAGGAAACTATAAAATTGAAAAAGACAGATAACTTTTTTTTAATTCATAATTTTAATACAATACCGACAGATTTAATTGAGCTATGTAACGATTATATAATATATGATTGTTCTGATAATCAGGAAGTCAAGACAAAACTCCATCAAATGAATCTTAAAATAAAAGATGTTGAGAATACTGGGCATAATATTACCAGTTATTTTTCTTATTTTGCAGAACATTATGATTCCTTGCCGGAAGTTCTCTGTTTGTTAAAAGGAAATATGATTGGGCGGCATTGTTCAATGGATTTTTTTCAACAGGTATATCAAAACAAATGCTTTACCTTTTTGTATGAAGAAAAACAGTACTGGGATAAGTATTCTAAATACAATGAAAATAAGGAGCAAAATGTGCTGGGAGATGCCTTCCTTGCTATGGAAAATATGTATATTGAGAAAAACAACTCTTGGTATGTACAATCTCCCAATCATCCCAAGAAATATTTTAATGATGTGGATGACCTAATGCGTTTTATTTATCAAGCTCCAATGATTCCGCAGTATTTTGCTTTTTCGCCAGGCGCCTGTTATATCGTAAGGCGGGAACAAATTCAAATGCACAGCAAAGCATTTTATTGGAATCTAAATAAATTAATGAACTATGGATTGGACCCTGGATTTCCTTCCGAGGCACATCAGATAGAACGATTGCTGCCAATTCTCTTTACTTCTCACAGCGAAGTGAATGCGTGGATGAATGACGAGGTAGCATTTGAGAAAAAGCTGCCAGAGTGCAGCGCCTATATACAGTACAAGTACGAGAACCGGCCAAGACGTTTTAAGAAAATCCGAAAGGCGCTGGGGCTGATTCAATAGGAGGGGCATGATGAAGTATGGCCAGGCAAAGAAGATAGGAGAAGCGTGTTTCTGGCTTGGATTAATGATAGAACTGTTGATTGTGATTGTGGACAAAAGTGCATATATTAATCCGTTAGAGAGTCAACTATTTCGATTGACATTTTTGCTGTTTTGTATAAAAATCGCTTTGACCAAGTACTCGACAAAAGAATGGATATGTATTTTGTTGACTGGTAGTCTGCTGTTTGTGTCTTATCGAATCAATGAAAAAGATGAGGCAGTACGGGTGGTTGCATTTATCGCTTCCTGCAAAGGGATAGAGATAAAAAAGATGATGAAGGTAGTGTTTTGGGTTACTTTTACAGGTTGTGTGATGCTGATGCTATTGTCTGTGACTGGGCTTTATGGAAATATCTCTATGACTGCTGATTTTGGAAGAGGCAGTCAGGGAGAACAGCTTTTTGAGACAAGGTATACATTGGGTATGGGACACCCAAATGCGCTGCATGGTATGCTCTGGCTTGTCGGTATGCTGGCATTTTACTGTTATGCAGATAAAGCAAAATGGTATTGGTTTGTTTTATTTCCAGTAATGGATATGATACTGTTTTTATTGACAGACTCAAAAACTGGATTCTTGGTGTGGCTTATGTCTGCCGCATTGATTCCGATAATGAAATATAGCAAAAAATGTAGAGAAGCAAAAGGCGTTTATCTGTTGGGGGCTGCTATTGTGATAGGGTGTATTGCTTTCTCTATGATTGGCTCGCACGTGGAGAATACTTATTTCACAACGGACTCATTGATGCACAAGCTGGATAAGATATTGAATGGCAGGTATCAGAGCTGCTATGCGGTTGAGGCAGCGCGTCTTGAAAACTGGAAATGGTTTGCTGCTGCGGAAAATACAGAATATTTTGATGCGGGTTTTGTCAGATTGTTTTACTGGTACGGAATTATACCTGGAATCCTTTATATTCTGATGAATTTTTATCTCTTATATCAAAGTTATAAAGAAAAAGACAGCATTTTGTTTTGTATGGTGGTTGTCTTTTCTATCTATAATTTAATGGAAGCGCATTTTATTTCCGTGTATCTTTTAAGAAATTATCTCTTTGTACTGATGGGATATTACTGGTATCAACCTTTTGTGGAAAAACAGAAGTTTGAAGGGTATTTTTGGCAGGTCAAAGGACTGCTAGGAAAGGCGTAGACAATGAAGCTAGTGAGCGTGATCGTGTTGTCGTATCGTTCCGCAGAGACGATTGTCGAGACACTTGATAGTATTAAAAACCAAACATATCCCAATATTGAACTGATTGTCACAGATGACGCCTCGCCTGACAATACAGTGCAGGTCGTGCGAAAATGGATTGCAGAGAACAAAGGAACGCTTGCGTCCATAAAACTTGTTACGTCTGATAAAAATACAGGACTTCCCGCCAATATTAACAGAGGGCTTAAGGTGGCAAAAGGAGCATATTATAAAGGGATTGCTGGAGATGACTACATGACAAAAGACGCCATTGAAAGTTATGTTCAATTCTGTGAGGAGAATCCAGGTGTATTTCCAATTGCAAAAGTAAAATTGTTTAATGATAAGAATCCAAATGCGGTGTACACAGATGTACAGGCGTATTGTGACAGATGTTATGCGTTTGCCAGGAAAGAACGACAGGAACAATATCGCATGTTATTGATTCAGAATCGAATTGTGGCGCCGTCCGCTACTTTTTATACGATGGATTTTATCAAAAAAGTTGGCGGCTATGATGAGCGTTATAGGTGGTTTGAGGACTATCCAATGAATTTGGAAGTCCTTCATGCGGGTTATCAGTTTGGATTGTTGGACAAGCAGATTGTATGTTATCGCATGTCGGATAAATCCGTCACAGCATCAAATCTGCGGGAACTAAAAAAAGCGGAGAGAAAACTTTTTTTTCAGAAACGATTTTGGTATATGTGGCAGAACGGCATGGGGTGGGAGGCAATCAAACAGTGTAAAAGTTGGCTGAAGATTGCACAAAACTAATGTTTTAAAACAAAACAATAAAAAGGATTACAAAATGAATATACTAATCATACCTGCTTTTTTTCAGACGAAAAAGAATCCCACTCTTGGAAGCTTTTTCTGGGATCAGGCATTGGCACTAAAGCGTGCAGGGCATACAGTGACAATATTCTATAGTGACACTTATTCTGTAAAATGCATGAAAGATTATATGAGATATGAGGAAGAATCTGTGTCTGAAAAAGAAGGAATTATAATATATCGCAGACGTTTTTTCTGTCCGCTAAAACATGGAATGGAAGGATATCGCGAAGTCTTTGTGAAAGGAATTTTGCAGTTGCATGAAAAGTATTGCGTAAAAATAGGCCGCTTAGATGTTATTCATGCACACTGTTGTGTCTGGGCGGGATATGCAGCAATGCGATTGTCAGAAAAAGTGGGTGCTCCATATGTTATAACAGAACATGCAACATTGTTTGCACTTCATAAAGATCAGATCAGCAGAGCGAATGATAGATATATTAGACAAGCATTTGAGAGGGCCGCAAAGGTAATTTGTGTTAGTCGCGCGTTTGCAAAACTGATATCGGAATACAGAAAATCCAACGATATTGAAGTGATTGGAAATGTTGTTGACTTTGAGCAATTTAAACCATGTGCATGTGAGTCCCATCAGGAAATGCGCTTTTTGACAGTGTGTTATATGAATACAAATGACCAGCTAAAGAAAAAAGGAATTGATATTCTTTTGAAGGCGTGGAAGGATTTCTCTACAAAATATAACACAGCAAAGCTTTTTATTGGCGGTGGTGGACAGGCAGCGCAAAAAGCGATAGAATGGTGCAGAGAATATAATATAATGGATTCTGTAGAGTTTTTAGGAAGTCTAAATCGCAGTCAAGTGGCATTTTATATGCAGCAGTGTGACTGCTTTGTACTTCCAAGTCGTTATGAAACTTTTGGTGTGGTCTATGTTGAGGCAATGGCATGCGGAAAACCAGTGATTGCAGTGGCAAACGGCGGACCAGATGATTTTGTGAAGGATTTTAATGGGATGTTGATAGAGCCAAATGATATTGCGAGTCTTCAACAGGCTTTAGAACAAATGTATAATAAGAATAAAGCGTATGATTCAGGTATAATTCGGACATTTGTACAGAATCAATTCAGTGAACAAGCTATTTCTCAACAGTTAGAACAGACCTATCATCAAGTTACAGAGAAAGGATAGTAAAATGGAAGAAATATTTGTGTCTGTTCTTACGCCATGTTATAACAGCGAAAGTACAATAGAGCAGACGCTGATTAGCATAGAAAGTCAGACCTACAAAAATATAGAATATATTATAATTGATGGTGGTTCTTCAGATCGCACATTAGCGTTGATTGAAGAACACCGTAATAAGCTTCCACAAAAGATTACGATTGTATCTGAGAAAGATAATGGCATATATGACGCTATGAATAAGGGAATCCATCTAGCAAAGGGGCAGTTAATAGGAATTATCAACAGTGATGACTGGTATGAAAAGGATACGATTGAACAGGCTGTGAGACATTATCAGAATAATTCCTATGAGGTAGTGTATGGAATGCAGCGAAATTATTTAAAAGAGAAAGAGAAAACAACATTTATTAATCATCATGATTTCCTTTCAGAACAGATGATAACACATTCTACTTGCTTTGTGACAAAACAGGCGTATGATCGCTTTGGATTATTTGATACAAAATATCGTTCTGCCGCAGATTATGACTTAATGCTACGCTTTTGGGAGTCGCAGCAGGTCGTTTTTACTCCTGTAACGCAAGTGATGTCCAATTTTCGATTGGGAGGAATGTCTTCTAGTCAAAAAGGTGTTCGTGAAAATGCATTGATTCGTTATACACGGGGATATATTTCTAGGAAGCGATATTATTATATTGTGCTGAAAAGTCGTCTATATGAGTGGATGCATAAAAATAATTGAGGAGAAAGACATTGAAAATAGTCAACGATTTTGTAAAAAATTTATGCAGAAGACTGAATATTCAATTTCGTAAGATGGACCCTAGGCGAAGTGAAAATGTTGTTTTAGGAATTAACTATGATTGTTTGAAAGAACAAAAAAAAATTCTGATTAGTTATATGGATTATGGAAGAACAGCATATTCGATAAGACACACAATCTCTCATACAAATCTACAAGAAATGTTTCAAATGATTAAAGTATTGATTGACATGGATTTTTGCATTGATGTTTGTGGCTGCAATAATGAAGATGCAGCAGCAGAAATTCCGTCAAATTATTATGATTATATTTTGGGTTTTGGAGATATGTTTCGACTGGCGAAAGAGAGAAATCCGAAGGCTTATACGATTATCTATATGACAGAAAATCCGTATTTTATATCAAGAAAAGGGGAGCAAGAGCGAATAAACTATTATTATGAAAGGACAGGAAGAAAAATCTCTTTTACCAGAACTGGTAAGTTTTACCATGAAGGTGATGAATTACTTGCAGATGCAGTAATTTGTCTAGGAGAAACAAAATATTTTAAAAATAAGATAGTAAGACGTATATATCCTACGGCTATTAAAAATAAGGGGTATGTGAATAATAATTGCAATAAGAGAAAAAGTACAAATTTTATAGTGCTTGGAGTGAAAGGGTTTGTGCACAAAGGGAATGATTTACTGATAGAAGTTTTTAAAAATCATGCTGAGTGGCGGCTGTATTTATGTGGCAGGGAAATCGAACAGGAGTGTAAGAAAATAGGCTGTGCACGACCGGAGAATGTCGTTGACTGTGGTTTTGTAGAAATAGAATCCCAAAAGTTCTTGGAGCTTGTAAGTGAATGTACCTTTATTTTACTTCCATCTTGTTCGGAAGGAATGTCTACAGCTCTTTTGACAGGGATGAGGCATGGATTGATACCTGTCACAACAAAAGGTACTGGTATGGATGCGCTATATGAATATTGTCAATATTTTGAAGGGTATCATATTGATCAAATAGAAAGAAAGCTAATAGACTTAACAAAGATGGAAAAAGAAGAGATTAAGAATATGAGCGATAATATATATGAATATGCAAATCAAATTTTTTGTATAAATAGTTATGCCCAAAATTTGAGGGAAATATTTGAAGATATCATGTAGAATCATAAAGAATTGCATATGAACTTATAAGGGAGACGAAAAAGAAAAGGAAATAACGGATGAAACTCGCAGTAATATCACTCAATACAGAACAAAAAAATCTGAGCCAATATTATAATTCTCAAGCGGAAGGTATGGCAAAGGCTTTGTCGGCAATGGGGCATAAAGTGTCTGTCTATCATCTTATACCAGATTTAAATGAGGAGAAAGAAACGATCCAAAAAGGTGAAATTGAAACAGTATATCTGAAATGCAAACATTTAGGAAAACATGCATTTGTGGATATGGATAAGCTTGATAAGGATATCGTATGTTATATTACAGCTTCTGATAATTATTTGTTTCTTGGTAGTTTCTATAGATGGTGTAGAAAGAATCAAATCTTATGTCTTCCTTATATTGGTGTGGTACACAGTAACAATAGTAGTGCATGGAAGAGAAAACTTGTGGATTTCTTTTGTAATAATGTAAAATACTATAAAAGGATTCCTACCGTTGTAAAAACGTCAGCGCTTGCAGAAGAATTAAAGGCGCAGGGGGCAAAAAATATCTATACAGTTCCTGTAGGGCTTGACAAAACGCTTTTAAAAGAGGATTATTTAGATTATAGCATTAAAAATTTACTGGAAAAATATGGGTTTAATGAAAGCGATAGAGTGATTCTTTTTGTGGGCAGAATGACAGCAGAAAAGCAACCCATAAAAATGATTGACATTTTTTATAAAATCTATCAGCAGAATAAACAATTTCGGCTTGTTATGATTGGACAGGGAGAACTTGCAAATGCGGTTCAGCAAAGGATAACAAAGTATAATTTAATGTCATATATTACGATCTATAATAAGGTGCCAAACGATAAAATGTGGGAGTTATATAGAATTTCAAAATACTATATTAATTTAAATACACATGAAATTTTTGGAATGGCTATTTTAGAGGCAATGTATTATGAGTGTACAGTAATTGCTTTGAATGCACCTGGGCCTGCATATATAATAGAAAACAATATATCGGGTTATCTTTGTGAAAATGAGACAGAAGTTATTGAAAAAGTTATATCTTGTGATAGTGACCAGATGGGTAATGCTGCAAAGAAACGTGTTTTGGATTGTTTTACTTGGGATAAGTCTGCACAGATTCTTTTGGAAATTATAAGGAACCATAGGAAAATAATTGATATATCTTGACTTGCCTATTTCGTATCAGTTATTTTTTGCAGTTCCCAATATGTTTGACAGAAAAAGTGTGAGAAGGACATAATATATGGAGGAACAAGGAATATGCAGGTAAAATGCAATGTACTTGACAGGCAGTTTCGGATGTATCAAGAAGAATATGAACAGGCAGCGCTGCGTGTTCTGCGTTCTGGTTGGTATGTGCTGGGAAATGAAGTCAGGCAGTTTGAGGAAGCGTTTGCACGATTTACTGGAAGAAAATATTGTGTTGGATTAAATTCAGGACTAGATGCGCTTGTTATGTCGGTAAGGGCACTTGGCATTGGCAGAGGGGATGAAGTGATTGTGCAGGCAAACACATACATTGCAACAGTGCTTGGCATTACTGAAAACAATGCAACTCCTGTGTTTGTTGAACCTGATGAATATTTTAATATGGATGCAGACAAGATAGAACAGGCAATAACGGACAGGACGAAGGCGATAATGGTAACACATTTGTATGGCCAGGCGTCTGAAATGACAAAGATAGTGGATATTGCAAAGAAGCATCATCTACAAGTTATCGAGGATTGTGCACAGTCTCATGGAGCATGTTTTGCTGGAAAGATGACAGGAACGTTTGGCATTTCAGGATGTTTTAGCTTTTATCCAACAAAAAATCTGGGCGCATTTGGTGATGCAGGCGCTGTTGTTACAGATGATGAGACACTTGCAGAAAAACTGCGCATGATGCGTAATTATGGCAGTAAAGTGAAGTATTACAATGAGATAGAGGGTGTTAATTCGAGGCTTGATGAAATGCAAGCCGCTCTTTTGCGAGTAAAATTATCTCACTTGCAAGAGCTAAATGACGAGAGAAAAATGTTGGCCCAACGATACAATGAAGGGATAACAAACCCAGCAATTTGTTTGCCGAAAGTAAGAGATGGTGCAGAGAGTATTTATCATCAGTATGTAGTAAAATGTGTGTCTCGGGATTCTCTGCAAAAGTCATTGGAACAAAACGGTATACAGACACAAATACATTACCCAATACCTCCTCATTTAGCGCAATGTTATCATTTTCTTGGATATAAAAAGGGGGATTATCCCATTACAGAATCTTATGCAAAGGAAGTTTTGAGTTTACCTATTTATACAGGAATGACATTGGAAGAACAGGATTATGTGATAGAGCAGATTAACGCATTTGAAAGGAAATTATAATGATACGAAAATTAGAACAGAAAGATGCTGTGTTTATGCTAGAGTGGATGCACGATAAAGACACAACGCAGAACTTTCGTTTCCCTTTTGCGCAGGCAACTTTAGAAAGCGTTACGATGTTTATCGACAATAGTTTTTCAAATTTGAATAAACATTTTGCGATTGTAAATGAATTTGATGAGTATCTTGGCACAGTGAGTCTTAAGAATATATCAGAGGAGAATCACTCTGCGGAATATGCGATTGTAGTCAGAAGTATTGCAAGAGGAACAGGGGCAGCAGCACTTGCTACAAAAGATATTTTGGACTATGCTTTTGACATATTGAAACTACATAAAGTGTATTTGAATGTATTAGAGAGAAATGAGCGTGCAAGACATTTCTATACAAAATGTGGTTTTGCGTATGAGGGTACATCGAAAGATGCGATTTTGCTAAATGGCAAGTATGAAAATCTTGTGTGGTATGGGATAATAACTGATAGAAATCAGGAGGGTAACACATGATAGAACAGTGCAAATTGATAGAATTTCCACAAAAAGGAGACGATAGGGGTCATCTTGTCATTGTGGAAGGAAATCAAGATATTCCTTTTGAAATTAAGAGAGTTTTTTACATTTATGGATCGGATAAAGATGTTACCCGAGGAAAACATGCAAACTATAATACGGAGTTTGTGCTGATCAATGTTGCAGGAACGTCAAAAGTAAAGGTAGATGATGGAACAAATCAGAAAATATTTTGCTTAGACAGACCGCATATTGGTATCTATCTACCAAAGATGGTATGGAAAGATATGTATGATTTTTCACAGGATTCAGTTCTCTTGGTACTTGCAAGTGAACATTATGATGAAGCGGAATATATACGGGATTATGCGAAATATTTGGTGGTTATGAAAGGATGAGAGAAATGGATTCGATAATAAACAATCAAATATCAATCATTGTTTTTTCAAAAGGACGTTCTTTGCAATTACATGCATATCTTGAAAGCCTTTTCTTGTTTTCGGATGCAGCGCAGAAAATGGTTACAGTATTATACAGTGAAACGGCAAATATAAGGTATGAAAAGCTAATGCAGTGTTTTCCGCAAGTAACTTGGATAAAGGAAGATCAGTTTGAGAAGAATCTGAAACAGCTTATTAATGGCGCAGGCGACTATATTATGTTTGGCTGTGATGATGTTGTGTTTACAGGAAAATTTTGTCTTACAAAGGCTGCGTCCTACCTTGCAAAGAATCCAAAAGTGTTTGGCTATAGTATGCGGCTTGGGGACAATATCACTCCAAGACCGCAAAATCTTTCATCAGAAGATAGCGTGTTTGAGTGGAAATGGAATTGTGAACACCAACATTATAATTATCCGTGGGAGTTGGACTGTACATTATATCGCAAGGAAGATGTGCTAAGACTAACAATGGAAGAAGAAAACGTTATAAAAAATCCCAATTATTATGAGGCGATGTTGACTCCAGACAATAGAGAAAAGCGCATTACACGGTCGCACATGGCATGTAATGCTGGGGCAAGTTGTGCGATTGTAATTACAGTAAACAGAGTGCAGGACACGCATCAAAATGGATTTGATGATACTATGTTGACGGATATTTACTCTTTGGATAGATTGTATAATGACGAAGATAACACATTGGACATTGAGAAGATTGCCGCGATGGAAAATCATGTGATACATGTGGGGGCAGAATATTTTATTTTGCGAAAAAAAGCAAAAGGCTATTCCACGGCGCGGCTTTATAAAAAGAAAGCAAAAGAGATTGCAGGAAAACTAATAAAGCTTCCTGTTCGGGTTGATCGGCATTTGGAGCGCTTGCGATATGAGAAAGGAGCTTATGCAGACAAGCTTCAAATTCTTACTACAGCCGAGACAATGCGTTTGTTAGAAAAAGAAAAAGTGAGTTTCCTGCGATATGGAGATGGTGAGATTGCGATTATGCAAGGTACATCCATACCATTTCAGGAATTTAATCCCAAACTGGCACGCAGACTCAGAAAGATATTAAGAACAGAGACAGAGGGTTTGAAAATAGGGATTCCGTACTATTACACGCATCCAATAAAAAATTTAAACCCATTTGTGGCTTCTTTTGCAAAATCTTTGACAGTACAGCGCAGATTTCTGTGTAGGAACTGCAATAGAGATATGGTTTATATAGACACTTGTATTACACAGGTATATCAGACATATGAAAAATATAATTTTCAGCAGTATTACAAGCATATGCAAAACTTGTTGAAAGGACGGGAAATTACACTTATATGTGGAGAGGGTGTGCTGGACAAGTTGGAATATAAGGCATATTCTGTATGTGCGTGTGTTGATTATATTACGGCACCAAGTATCAATGCGTTTGAAAAATATGATTCACTGCTTCGGGCGGCTTTAAGGACAGACAAAAAAAAGCTTGTGTGTATTGTACTTGGACCAACAGCGAAGGTCTTGGCTTGGGATTTGCATAAAAGGGGCTATCAGGCTTGGGATATGGGACACTATTTTAAAGATTACGATGCCTATATGAAGAAAAAACCGCAGACGGAATCAGAGATTGTTCAGTTTTATAAGCCGGACTAAAAAAGGACTAAAAAATGTTAAAAAAGATTAACTACGTTTTGGACAGGAAACAGAAAATTAATTTGGGGATATTACTTATTATCATATTTATAGGCGCGTTTGTAGAACTTTTGGGGGTTTCTGCGGTTATGCCATTAATTAATGTTGCTATGCAGCCAGAGACAATCGATGAAAAGTGGTATTTTATACTAATAAGTAAGTATACAGGCATCACAGATGCCAACCAGATGATTTTGTTTTTGGCGGTACTTTTGATTATCATTTATATTCTGAAAAATATTTATGTGATGATAATGTATAGTCTCCAATATCGTTTTGTTTTTAATAATCAGCAGCGTCTATCTGTTAGAATGATGAAAAGTTATATGCAGCAGGATTATCTATTCCATGTGTCTAAAAATGTGGCAGAATTTCAGCGCAATATTACAAGTGATGTGAATGGTTTTTTTACGGTGGCATTAAATGTCTTACAGTTTCTTGCAGAGTTTAGTGTCAGCACAGTGCTCGTTATTTTTCTGCTTATACAGGATTGGGTCTCCACAATTGCGATTGCTGCGCTTCTGTTCCTGTTTATGGGCATTTTTACCGTTTTTTTTAGAAAAGTGCTTGTAAAAATAGGCGAGGAGAGCAGGCAAGCAAATGTTTTGGTAACAAAGTGGTTGTTTCAGGCATTCTCAGGGATTAAAGAGATAAAGGTGGCAAACAAAGAATCTTTTTTTATAAGAAATTATGATAAAAATTATAAGGATTGTGCAAGAGTACAGAGACAACAATCTATACTCACATATCTGCCCAAGCCTGTCATGGAGACTGTGTGCATTTGTAGCTTGATGCTTGCAATGATTATAAAAATTGCAGTAGTGAAAAGTGATATTGTTTCCTTTGTCACAACGTTGTCTGTCTTTGCGGTTGCGGCATTTCGTATGCTTCCTTCTTTCAATAAAATAACAGGCTATATTAGCGGTATGATGTTTAACAAACCAGCAATCGATTCTGTATATAGGGACTTAAAAGAGATAGAGCAGCTTATGATGCAAAAAACAGTGGAGCAGGAAGATACTGAAAATATATCCTTAAACCAGTCAATTAGACTGAATGATGTTTATTTTCAATATCCAGGGTCTGATAAGTGGATACTAAAAGGTGCGAACCTTGAAATTCAAAAAAATACATCTGTTGCCCTGATTGGAGCGTCAGGGGCTGGCAAAACAACGGCTGCAGATTTAATCCTTGGAATACTTGAGCCACAACAGGGAACGGTCACAATCGATGGAATAGACATTAAAAAGTGTATGAAATCTTGGCATGAAGGAATTGGATATATTCCACAAGTAATTTATCTTATGGATGATAATATACGTGCCAATGTTGCCTTTGGAATACCAGAGTCAGAAATTGATGATGCCGCTATTGAGAAAGCATTGCAAGAAGCGCAGCTTGACCAGTTTGTGCATGCTCTGCCAGACGGATTGAACACTATGATAGGAGATAGGGGAGTAAAACTTTCTGGTGGACAGCGACAGCGAATTGGTATCGCCAGGGCACTTTATCGCAATCCAAATGTGCTGGTGCTTGATGAGGCAACTTCCGCACTGGACAGTGACACAGAGAGAGAAGTAATGGAGGCGATAGATGGTCTGCATGGTACAAGAACATTGATTGTCATTGCACATCGGTTAAGTACGATTAGCAAGTGCGATAAGATTTATGAAGTTGACAATGGTGGATTTAGAGAACGGGATAAGGTAGATGTGCTGGGAAATTAGAGGAAGAGAGCAACGAATATCAATATAAGCAGATGATTTTGAACAAATTTTAACATTCCATAATAAAAATGGGGGCAAAAATGGAAGATTTGGTAAGTGTTATTGTACCTGTATATAATTCAGAGAAATATCTGAAGGATTGTGTGGAAAGTATTGTGAATCAGACCTATCGGAATCTGGAAATTATCTTGGTTGATGATGGTTCCACAGATACAAGTGGTACTATTTGTGATATATATGCTAAAAATGACAGCAGAGTACATGTGATCCATAAAGAAAATGGTGGGAATGGAGATGCTAGAAATGCGGGATTGAAAATAGCTACTGGGCAATGGATCGCAATGTCTGACAATGATGATATATTTCATAAAAGACAAATAGAAGTACTACTTTCAGCAGCGATTGACAAAAATGCAGACATTGCTGTGGGGTGGTACAGACCATTTGATATTCATGAAGTTCCACAGGACGAGGAGATTGAAGATAATTTTTTAAATAAAGTGGAGACTTTATCTGATAAACATTTATATAATGATGCATTTATACAAAAACGTTCTATGATTTTAACGGTGCCTTGGAGTAAAATATGTAAAAGAGAAATGTATCATAATGTGTGGTATCCAGCGAAGAGTAGACATGATGATACATGGACGACATGGAAATTATATGAGCATGCAAATAAAGTTGTTTTTATTCCAATCATATTACATTATTGGCGAGATGATCCAAATTCATTTGGAAGACGAAAATTTGATACGACGCATTTTGATGGTATGGATGCATACAGGACACAGATAGAGTATTTTCGTAAACAGGGCAGACAGAGATATGTTGAAATTACATTTGCCTCCTATATGGAGATGTTTTTTTGGTGTTATAACCGTATGAAAGAGTCAGAAATGGATGTAACGACGTTAAGACCATATTGGCAATATATGAAAAAAAATATTGGATATGTAAAGTTAACAAAAAGTCTTGGATTAAAGCAGTGGCTCAGATATAGATACTTGGCATGGTATAGGATTCCACAGCTTATTTTGCATTAATTCATATAAAGAAGATTCCGTTATCAGGAAAGGAGCACATCATCATAATGGGTGATTTTATCGGAAGTAATAAAGGGCAAAGGAATTATAAATTATGGTTGATACCAATAATATGTTGCCTATTAACTGTGTTCTTAATGATTTTTGTAGCGAAAGTCAAAGATAATACCATTCAATGTAAAATTATATATGATTTTAGCCATGAGTTTGGATATGAACCCTATTTACTGATTGAGGGACAAAATGGCAATCATTACGAGATTCGTCCACAAGTACCAGAAGATGACACATTTCAGATTATCTACTCTGTATTTGAAGAACGGTATACAATTCCATATGAGGCGATACCTGCAAAAAATTTTTCTTTGCAACTACTAAATAGTGGACAGGAGTCAAGAATATGTAGTATTGAATTCTATAATCATGGCTACCAAATTGCAAAGTATTCTTCAGGAGATATTCAGGAATTGTTTGATACCAGTCAATGGGAAACAAAAGTGTATAATACGTATATTTGTATTAAACATGAGGGTAGAATACAACTTCCAGCAAAAGAATTGTTTTATCATGAGCTGGCAGAATATCCGCATCGCAATCAGCCGTTATACTGGAACAGTATCTTTTGGGGGTGTATTGTAGGTTTATTAGTGTTTGCACTTCTATATCGCAGTGGTATAAATAGTGTGATATATAGTAGCAATGATAAAAATAAGAAACTGACAAAATGGGAGATTGCATTGGCATTTGGATTACTAATTGTTTTTGTACTTGTATGTGGTATGTCTTTTTTTAGCAAACATTATTCCCATCCTGATGAAACTGTAACCCGTATGGCGACAGATTATTATCTGGCCGGTTGGCTTAGACCAGATATGAATAGCAGTATGGTATCTGGAACTTTTTCCATGTGGGGACATAACAGGCTAGCGGAGTCAAATTTATACTATTTTTTTGCCGGAAAGATTGGGTGGATATTTAGAGAATTTTTTTCTATTCCAACATATTATCGAATGTTTAATCTTCTGTTATTTGGAGCAATGCTGCTTTTTTGTTGGAAAAAAAGAAAAAGTCATATATGGACGGTTGTTGCACTTTGTATGACGCCTCAGATTTGGTATTTGTTTTCCTATGCTACTTCCGACGCGTGGGATTGGTTTTGCGGTTTTGTAATGATTTGTATGATATTGCAGAAAGAAAAATATTTATATGATCAAGAGAATATTCAACGATTGATTATAAATGGGCTGATTTATAGTTTTATTTTTGCAATGATTCTTTTGGGAAAATCGAATTATCTTGTCTTATTGGGGATTGCATTTGTTGATTTTCTATTAGGATGGTTTCAGCAAAAGACGGGGAAATTGCAAATTTTTATAATATATATTGCAATTTTAGCGGCTTCTTTTGGAATAAAACTTGGGATTGAACATTTACCAACTGCAAAATCCGAAATTGTGTTTTCGGAACCAAATGATAATTTACAAGCAGGGATAAAAGCAGAGAGGAAGGGAGAGAATCAAGGAGTGTCTTTAGGTCATCCAAAGGCACAAGGCATTCCATTTTCTGAATTGGCATTACCGACGCTGAGAACAATCTTTCAGTCAGCTAATGGCTACTATATGTGGATGACTTATAAGAGCGGAACAATATATTATGTTGTAATAGGACTGATACATTTAACTTTCTTGGCAATTATGATAAATACTGTATGGAAAAACAGAAGAGGGAATCTGATTGTTAATATCAAGTCGGCTTATTCCATATTCAGCTTCTTTTTAATGATATTGGTAGTACTTATGTATTGCTGGATGGTAACCTATCAGCCACAAGGGAGATATCTGCTCATGGTGTGGTTATTTATGGGGTATTTGTGTGCCCAATATAAAAATGTTTTTGGTAATAAAGCATTGAAAGGAACAGTTGCTGCGGGTATATGTGCTGGATTCTGGTCATTTGGCTATTATGGGATATTTACCATGTTGAGGAATGGATGCTTGTTTGTCTCTTATCAGAAGATTCTCAATATTCTGGGATTTTTCTTTAAAATATAATAGACAGAGAGAAGGAATTATTTGTATTTTTGCAATTATTTAGATTGGAGAAAGATTATTTTATGTGTGGAAGGAGTATTAGAGAATGGGAATTACATCTGATATTTTTGTATTAATATACCTTCCATTCACATTGCTGGGATGGGCATGTTTAAATAGAATGAAAAAATACAAGCAGGCAGATGTATTTCTTGTATTTACCTCACTTGTGTTTATTGGTAGTTATAATTATAGGTTTGTGTTGATTTTAATAACAATTGTGTGCACTAATTATCTTATTGCAAAATATATGTGCTATATGAAAAACATGAGATTTCGTAAGGTAGTCATAGTATTAGCGGTAGCTATAAATGTTGGAATGTTAGTTTTTTTCAAATATTGTAATTGGCTCAGAGTTCTAATTAACCCAAATGCAATCTTATGGAAAGTACTTATTCCAATTGGAATAAGTTTTTATACACTGGAACAAGTATGCTACCTTATTGACACTTATAAGAGTGGTGAAATGAAATATACTATTTTGGAGTATCTAATATTCAGCACATATTTTCCCGTAATTTTTCGGGTCCAATTCTGCGACATGATGATTTTATTGCACAACTTAGATCAAAAGCATGTCGCAGAGTTTCGCAGGAGAAGGTATGTGAAGGATTAATATTATTCTGTCTTGGAATGGGAAAAAAGACCATTGTTGCATCTTATCTTGGAAGGTTAGCAACATTGGGTTTTGATAATGTAGAAAGTGCGAAATGTTTGACAATGATAATGAGTGTTTTAGCATATACACTGCAACTATATTTTGATTTTTCTGGATATTGTGGGAGGTATATCTTATATGCTGGGATTTTGCCTGCCAGTGAACTTTGCTTCTCCGTATAAGGCAGCATCAATTGGAGAATTTTGGAAAAGATGGCATATAACGCTAACTGGTTTTTTAACAAAGTATGTGTATATACCACTTGGTGGTAATAAGAAAGGAAAAATAAGACAATATCTTAATATTTTTATTGTATTTTTGGTAAGTGGTTTATGGCATGGAGCATCCTTTACATATGTGTTATGGGGCGTTATGCATGGTTTTTGTATGGTTGTTGATAAAATAATTGGTAGAATTTGGGTAAAAATTCCGAAAACAGTGGGAAGGTTAGTGACATTTATTGCAGTTGCGTTAATGTGGGTGCCATTTAGGGCAAAGAATATAGAGCAAACATGTACTGCTTACAGAGCAATTTTATTAGGAGAGAGAACAATTTTAGATAATTTTGGACAATACACATTTCCATTATTAGCATATATGATTGAGCACTATGTTGGCATAGAATATGAGTATATTTTGAGAGCACAGAATATTATAACTATTTTAATTTTAATCGCTTTGGTTTTGGTTGTATTTTATGCAAAGAATGTTATGGAAATCTGTAAAAAATCCAATAAGAAGTCTGGAATGGCAGTATTGTGTGGAGTTATACTATTTATAGCAGTGTTACAGTTTCAGGAAGTAGGTAGTTTTATTTATGAAGGATTTTAGAAGATGAAAAAATTTATAATTGTACTGACAAGTGTATTTGGTACTTTGCTGATATTGTATGCAGTATTTGTGGCAGTTGTTGATCCTTTTTATGTATTCCATATGCCGATTGCGGGTATGGAGCCAGTTCAAACAGACATGGCACACTATGTCGCGAGAGGATTAATTCGCAATGCAGATTATGAACTATTGATATGTGGCTCAAGTATGTGTGAGAATTTTCATATAGATGATGCAAATGAGATATTTTATGGAGGAAAAGATAAATGCCTAAAAGTAATGCAACATGGGTCTTATAGCAATGATTTGCGAGCATCATTAGAAACAGCAGCAGAAGCAGCAAAAGCAGATGTAATTATTATGGCGTTGGATGCGGCCATATTTGAAAAGCCAGATGAAGGGTATCGAATAAGTAATATACCATCTTATGCTGTTGATAAACCATCTCTTTTGAATTGTTTTGTATATCTGCTTAATAAGGATGTTTTTCGGTATGCAATGGATTTAATTGTTCAAAATGTGTCAGGTAATGTACAGGAACAGGATAACTGGTGGATTGTTTCGGATGATGTTTACTCTCGGAAAAATCTTTTAGCTGCCTATAAAAGTGATATATTAGATGCTGGTTTTCGCACATTTGATTCAGATAAGGCATGGAATAATTTAAAAAATATTGAAAAAGGAGTGGAAGCTTGTCAGAGAAAGGGAATAAAGATTCAGTTTTTTATTCCTCCTTACAGCATTGCTAGATGGGATTGTAGAAATTATCAGGAGGAATTAACAACATACAAAGAACTTTGGCGTGAGATGCTGACGTTTTCTAATGTCTCAATTTATGCGATGCAATTTGATGAAGATATTATTACCAATTTTGATAATTACAGAAATTCTGGTCATTATAGTGAGGGAGTAAGTAGTGAGATATTGCGGGGGATCAGAGATGGTAAACACCAACTTACTGAAAGTAACATAGATGATGAGGTGGATAAATTTATAAAAATGCTTGATGAGTATGATTGGGAAATGTTGAGAAAAGATAGTGTGGGGGAATTATGAATTTATCAGAAAATAGGAGAATAAATCAGGATGAAAAATAGGATACAATCTTTGCTGTATATGTTCTGTGAGAGACTGATATTTTATATATTGCGTGTACGCGCAGTGACAAAGTATAATACGAAATTTAAAGATGTTTTTAAAGTAACAAAACTCACATCTGAACAGAAACGAAAAGTAGATAAATTGTATGGTGAAAATTATGGCAGAAAAGTTTCATATATATGGCATCGCTACTTTACAACATTTACAGGTAATTTTGATGAAAATTATTTTCCCGAATTTAAATATATGGCAGAATATGAATGGTATATGACACCGCGTAAGGAGTATAGGTATGTGTTTGCAGACAAGAATGTTATTCCAATTATTGCTGGAAAAGTTGGAATAAGGACTCCAAAAGTATTGGTTTCTAGGACAGCTGGTATTTACAGAGATAATAATCTGGCTCCTATATCAGAATCACAAGCATTAGAGAGCATAATAAATGGAGGAATAATGTTTGCCAAACCGTCCGTGGATTCAAGCAGTGGACGTGGCTGTAGACTGATAAATATAGTTAATAGAATGGATATGGAGACAGGAGATTCCATAAAACAGATATTTTCCAGCTTGGGTGAGAATTTTGTTATTCAGGAGGTTGTCAAATGTCATAAAAGTGTAAGCAGACTTCATCCAGAGAGTGTGAATACGTTTCGGATTATGACTTATCGTTGGAGAAACAAAATTGTATGTAGCCCTATAACCATGCGCATTGGTGTCGGGAAATCACATGTGGACAATGCACATGCGGGGGGAATTTTTATTGCAGTGGATAATGACGGAACTCTACATAAGACAGCATATACGGAATACAATCAACAATTTACAGAACATCCTGATACCCATATCTGTTTTGAGGGATACAAGATAGAAAATGTCAACAAAATTTTGAAAGCAGCAGAACGAATGCATTATGCAATCCCACAAGTTGGTGTTGTAAACTGGGATTATACATTAGACGAGGATGGGGAACCACTTCTAATTGAGGCAAATATGAGAGCGACTGGTAGCGTTTGGCTTTTTGAGATAGCTCATGGGAAAGGGGTTTTTGGTGCGAATACCTCGGAGATGCTTCAATGGTTAAGAAAGATGCGAAAAACGCCATACTATAAAAGAGAGAAAATAAATTATGGAAGATTGGAGTGAGCAGAAGATGATATGGTTCTTGCAGATTTGGAAATAATATAGTATGATTATCGGGGAGAATTTTTTGCACTGAAATGCATCAATTAAGGAGATTTTGAAATGACAAAAGTATCTGTTGTTGTGCCAATATATAACGAGGAAGGCAATGTTGTTGAACTTCATAGGGAAATAAAGGAGGTTTGTGAGAAAAATCAATTTGAGTATGAGATTATTTTTGTAAATGATGGTTCTTCGGATAGTACAGAAGAGATATGTAGAACGTTACGGCCATTAACGTATATTTGCTTGCGTAGAAATTTTGGACAGACGGCAGCAATGGATGCGGGAATTAAAGCAGCTCAATATGATTATATTGTGACAATGGATGGAGATAGGCAGAATGATCCGGCTGATATACCAATGATGATTCAATATTTGGAGGAAAATAGTTTAGATGTAGTATCTGGATGGCGTAAACATAGAAAAGATACTTTGATGAAGAAATTTACATCAAGAGGAGCTAATCTTCTCCGTCATATTTTGGTACATGACGGGATTCATGATAGTGGATGTTCTCTAAAAGTGTATCGTAAGGAATGTTTTGAACACATAACGCTTTATGGTGAACAACATAGGTTTATTCCTGCGATTTTGGAGATAAAAGGATTTAAGGTTGGGGAAGTGATTGTAAATCATAGACCTAGGATAGCGGGTAAAACAAAATACAATTGGAAGCGTACTGTAAAAGGATTTGTGGACATGCTTTCTGTATGGTTTTGGAACAAGTATTCTACAAGACCATTGCATCTGCTTGGTGGTATGGGACTTTTTTTCCTATTTTTAGGTGGGGGATGTGGAATATGGTCTATTGTACTATATTGTGAAGGTCGGAAAATGTCCAATAATATTTTTCCGCCTTTGCTGACAGTATTTTTTGTAATTATTGGGATGCTGCTCTTCATATTTGGTTTGATGAGTGAAATACTAGTAAAAACATATTATGGCATACATGTGGATTCATCGTACAGTGTGAAAGAGATTCATAAATATAGTGTGAAAGATGAGGAAATAGAAAAGACCATTGGCAAAGAATGATTTGCCAATGGTACATTAATTTAATTTTTTATATTTAAATATATACCATACATCATATACACAGTAAGTTGTATATGGAACTATTGATGCGTTTGTTGCAATTGCTGCACCAACTGCACCATAGCTTGGTATCAAAAGATAATTAAGAGCTAGATTAATAACAATGACAGATGTATACCAGAGTGCTCTCGTTTTTGCATGTCCAATAAAGTCCAGAAAATTTGCGTATAGTGATGACAAACAATATAAAAAGTAGTATGGTAGCAATAAAAGAAGAATATTGCCAGCGGACGCGTATTCATTTCCGTATACAATTTCAATTGCAATTTTACCAAAAAGGATAAAGCAAACACATATAATAAGAGCAGCTATATTATTTAGCTGATTTACTTTTTTGAATTTATTTCTTTTTTCTTCAAAGTTTTCTTTTGTAATAAGAGTTAATGAGGCGACAGTTCCAGTCCATATTGCCATATTAACATTTGTAGCTTTTGACACAAGTTGTTTTGCGATAGAATAAACAGAAACCTGCTGTTTTGTGCCAAATAACCCAAGCATGAAAGTATCCATTTCCAATAGAATCAGACTGCCTAGTGTTGTAAGCGCTAAAGGAATTGCATATTTAAAAATTTTTTTTTGAATCTGTAAATTCCGGATTCCTTCAAATATTAACTCTTTATTATATTTTTTGGGGATCTCCAGAATATTGTATAATAAAATTAGAATTCCTGCCACACAATATCCAAGTGCAATACTCGTCGGATTGGCCTTTATAAAAAGAAAGCAGATAGTGAAAAAACAGTATGAAAAATATTCTAAAAATGTAATGATACATAATTTTTTTAGTTCCTGTATTCCAATATAAAGTTGTTTGAAAAATTCAGTAAAGGAATATAGAAAAGCCATCATTCCCATAATACCCATTAACAATTTCAAATTGGGATATGGACTTGGGTAACCAATTTTATCAGAGAGAGCAGGGGCGATTATAAGAATAATAAGGAACATTATACTGCTGACAACTGTTCGTAAACATATAGCTGCGCCGAAACAATGTTCTCTTTTGGTGCTTTTTGCAACATGTACCTTGGAGGAAATGTTAATTCCAAGACAACTTATGCGAAAAGCCATATTAGCTATTGAAAAGAAAAAGACCCATTCTGCATACGCGTCAACACCTAAATATCTAGCATAAAAAACATCTGCAATAAAATAAAATACCATCGCAAATACTTTAGCTAGAAAGGACCATATTATGTTTGAGACTAACTCATCTTTTAGCTTCATTTTCCATTTGTCGATCATGAAAAATCCTCCTGTATAGAATATGATAATTATCGTTTTCCCAAATCAATATACGAACCCAAAATGGCATCATATTCGTCAGGTTCAAAACGTTCCATTCCACTTCCGGGGAAAAACGTCAGTTCACCAAAGTAGAGTTTTTCATTTATCTCATAAAAGTCAACTCTTACAAAGGGGATGTCATGGGATAATAGTTCTGCCAGTTCAATCATTTTATTTAGATTCCTTGGACGTTCAAGTTGACAATCATTTGAAGTGTTTGGGCGCTTCAAATCTAGCTTATTCCAGGACTCGTCATAAAATACTTTTTTAATTCCGTCCGTTGTTTCCCTGTCTGCACATGCCAAGATCAGACGAGCTTTGCCGTTAAAGCAGTGTATTTTATAATCTATAAGTCCATTCTCCTTGTGGTTATGCATCATTTTTTCGATAATAATCCTTGGCTTGACATTCTTATAAGGGTATTCTCGATTCGCATAATAATATTTCCTTTTTAGTGCTTTATTCAATTTTTTACGGACATCATCAGTTAGCTCTTGTTTCGTATTACATAAAATAACACTGCCTGAATCATGGGTACATTTGATGACAAATTCATCTGGTAATTCGTCAGTGTTAATATCATTTGCATTCTCATAGACGCCTAATAGTGGAATTAAATAATCAGTTCCTATTTTATTTGCGATATATTCTCGCACAAGATACTTGTCCACCATAATTGAATATCTGTCATCATGGTTGTGTATTTTTAGCCATTGCAATTTTTCGTTAAAAGTTTTTGGAGGTGTTAAATTTAATTTTTTACCTGTTCGGATTCTATAAAGAATTTTTAAATAAGGTTCGTCAGGGACAATACTACATATATTAGTCAAAAATGTATAAAGACTTTTAATATAAGATATTTTAATCAGTTTTTTTATCATCTTAAAATCCCTTCTGCAACGTCTTTTCGAGGACATTTAGATAGCTTTGGCCTATACTTTCCCACTTGAAAATTTCCTCAACATAAGCCAGACTGTTTTGCCCCATTGTTCTTCTCAAGTCATCATCTGCACATAATTTGGCAAGATTGTCCGCAAAAGTGTCTATTGGGGCAATAATTCCATTATTAGTGACTAACTCATAGCTGCCCTCACAAGGCGTCATAATCACTGGCAAACCACATGCCATAGCCTCTAGTACAACATTAGGCATACCTTCTTTTTTAGACGGAAGGATAAAAAGATCAGCCATCTGATAATACTGGAGCAATTCGGTTTTGTCTTTCTGTCCTTCAAAGCGTATCATGTCTGTGCATGCACTTTCAATAGCTATTTTTTCTAATTGTTTTCTGTATGGACCGTCACCAACAATAATTAAATGGATATTTTTATGGCATTTTTCTTGAATTTCTTGTAGTTTTGGAATAATAAATTGTAGCCCTTTTCGCTCAATAAGGCGAGAGACAAATAAAATGGAGCAATCACTTGAATTGTTTTTTGTAATATTCGTAGGATAGAATTTTGTCGTATCGACACCATTATAGATAATGTCAATCTGTTGTTTGTCATAGAAATCTTCTGCCAATTTTTTTAGTCCTTTACTATTGGCAATCAATGCATCCGCATTATTCCAGATTATTTTTAAAAAAGGACCGAGTATTTTATAGAGAAAGGTAAATCGATCCTGAAATCCCGGAATATCTCCGCCACCAAAACGGATGATATAAGGAATATGATATTTTTTCTTCAGCAGATATCCGATAGGACCACTCGGAATACCAAAAAACACATGACATACATCAAAGTGTCGTTCTTTTTCTAAGTGTTTTATTACCGGCCATGCCTTGCAGAGATAATCTGCCATTTCTGTAAAGCCGCAATGTTCCTTATACTTTCTTTTTGCTCGAATACGAATGATTTGGACACCATTATCATTTTCTGTTTCTAGTAGTCCCTCATACCAGACAGAGATAACTGTGACATTATGCCCTACCTTAGCATATTCTCTTGAAAGATACATACAAGCATTGGCTCCACCACCTCCGATAGGGGGGTACTCATGTGATACAATTAATATTTTCATAGTAAAAATCCTTATTATAAATTATGTTAATTCTAAATGGAATGAGTATTGGATAAACATTGCAAAATTACAAGGTTGCTACCTGTGTGGCTGCAATCTGATTAAAACCTTGCATGTAATTTATTATAATATATTGATTTACCTTTATTTTGCTTCTTTGGTTTCATTTTTAACATATTTGATATTATAATATGCAATTTCTGAAAAAGCAACAAGGACTACTAAAATGTTATAGAAATGTTTTAAACAACGTATTAAAATTTTGATGAAGTGTAATTTTGCGAAGTCTTAATTTAATATACCTGTTACGAAACCTGATATGGACCAGGTAATTGGAGTATAGGATGTCCTAAAAGCAGTGACAGTGAATATGACTTATCAGTACTTTGAGGAGAACACAAAGAGGAGTATTGCAATACGATATATCACGTAATTGGAAACAATCAAAGATGAAGAAAACTAATACTATGTAGTTTTGTATGACTTGATGTCTGTAACAAAAGCAGAAGAATGAGCTGTGAATATTTTGAAGTATAATCAACTCTCGTTACTTGACAATAACAATATAATAATGTATGGTAAAAAATGCAAAGGAATAGTAGTGCATAATTTGGGCAGAATGAATTTTGCCAGGCACTGAAGTATTATAACTGTATGTTGCTATTGGGAAAGGAATAATTGTCAATGGTTTTTTCATCGTTGATTTTTATATGGATGTTTTTGCCGATTGTTTTTATCGGATATATTGTTCTGCCAGATCGGTTTAAGAATCTCATTTTGCTTTTAGTAAGTTTGATTTTTTATGCATGGGGTGAACCTAGGTACATTATTTTAATGATTTGTTCCATTATAATAAATTATGTGATTGGATTGCTGATGGATAGACATGAAACTAAGAAAAAACAATTACTTATAATAGGCATTATTATAAATATTGCAATTTTAGGTTATTTCAAATATTTTAACTTTTTGATAGATATTATAAATTTATTTATTAAACAGGATTTAACTTTATTAGATATTTCATTGCCAATAGGAATATCTTTCTTTACATTCCAGATATTGTCATATATAATTGATTTGTATCGCGGACAATATAAAGCACAAAAAAATATCATTAGTCTTTCATTATATATTTCTTTCTTTCCACAACTTATTGCAGGACCAATAGTAAGATATAAGGATATCAATGAGCAATTAAATAACAGACAACAGACTCTTGAACAAATAGCAGCAGGTATCAGAAGATTTATTTATGGATTGGGAAAAAAAGTAATTATTGCTAATACAGTTGCACAATGTGTTGATAAGATTTATGCAATTGACTGTACTGGTATTAGTGGGGTAACGGCATGGGTAGGAGCAATGTGTTATATGTTACAGATATATTATGATTTTTCAGGATATTCTGATATGGCAATTGGATTGGGAAGGATGTTTGGATTTGAATTTATGGAAAATTTTAATTATCCTTATCTTTCTACTTCTATACAGGAGTTTTGGCAAAGATGGCACATATCGCTCGGAACATGGTTTAGGGAATATCTTTATATTCCGTTGGGAGGAAACAGAAAAGGTTTAAAGAGAACTTATATTAATTTATTAATCGTTTTTATTGCTACTGGTCTTTGGCATGGAGCAAGTTTTAACTTTGTCTTGTGGGGATTGTATCATGGTATACTTCTGATTATAGAGAGAGTGGGATTAAGCAATATTTTGAAAAGACATAAAGTTGTTGCACATTTATATGTTTTAATAGCAGTAATATTTGGATGGGTATTATTTAGGGCAGAGGGTTTGACTCAAGCGATTGGAATAATAAGAAGAATGCTTTTACCTTGGATGTATAAGGAAGATGCTTTGGTAATTGGTGCTATTTTTCAGAACAAGACATTACTTATTATATTGATAGGAATAGTTGGAAGTGGGGTGATTCAATACGTTGGTAAAAAGTTTGGTTTTGCAAAAAAGTGGGAAAATTCCTATCTGGAAATAATATACTGCACAATGGTTTTTGTTTTATGTATTGTAATGCTTGCAGGAAATACGTATAATCCTTTTATATATTTTAGATTTTAGGGGGTATGTATGGGGAAACAGAGATCTATTATATGGGTTATAATTTTTTTATTGATAACGATTTTTCCTTGGGGATTATATGCATTAATAGGAGAACATCTGGATTCGGTGGGACATGAAAATAGGGAATTAGAAGAAAAACCAGTTATTTCCAGAGATAATTATGAGAAATTTCCCCAAATGTACGAGTCATATTTTAATGACAATATTCCATTTAGGAATCAATTGGTAGAGATTAACGGTGCAATAGATTATTTTTTATTTCATCAGTCATCAACTGATAGGGTTTGTATTGGGCAAAATGGATGGTTGTTTTATTGTGATAATGAAGACTTTAATCCTATAGAACAGTCTTTGGGGTATTGGTATTTTACAGAAGATGAACTCAAACAGATAGCGGATAATTTAAAAGTTGCAGAACAAGTTTTAAGTAGTAAAGGTATAGAGTTTGTTCTTTTTATTGTACCTAATAAAGAAACAATTTATAAAGAGGAATTGCCAGAATATTATGTTTTAAAAAATCAATATACAGCAGTGGATCATTTGATTGATTATTTAAACGAAAATACAAATATTAGAATTGTATATCCGAAAGAAGAAATGCTTTGTATAAAACAGGAATATTCAGATATACCATTATATTATAAACTTGATACGCATTGGAATAATGCAGGTGCCTATGTTGGGGCTGTTAGTCTCGCAAAAGAACTTGGAATAGAATTACCTTCATTTAGTAAGTTAGACTTAAAGGCAAAAAGTATCATGACTGGTGATCTGACGAAAATGCTTAATATCTCTATACCAGATGGAGATATTGGATATGATATTTCATGGGGAGAAAACATAGAACTTGAGGAAAAGAAATGGGAATTTTCTAAGGAGTTTATTTACCATGTACCATATTCTAATCATAAAACATTGGTAGTCCGTAGGGATTCATTTTCGACAGCATTAGCCCCGATTATAGCAACACAATTTGAAGATAGTATATGGATTCATATGTGGGAATTTGAACCACAGCAGATATTTGATAATAACGCGGATGTTTTTGTGTTTGAAACAGCAGAGAGATATGTAGAAAAATTATTAGATTTTCAAATGATAGAGGACAAATGAAAACTAATATAGTAGAGAGGGAAGAGAAAAAATAAAAACACAGATGGAGTAGAATTTATGACAAAGAAAAAATATGGAACAATGGCTATAATTGTTGTAGTATCAATATTTTTAGCATACTTGCAATTTGTGCAATCTGGATGCAACACAGATGATGCTGGAACATATGCATATATGTATAACTATTTTGAATTAGGTAATAAAGAATTAGGATTAAAAACATTTTTAAATCCATGGTTTTTTTGTTCTGCTATCGCGTATTTGTTGAATATAGGAGGAAGTGGTACGTTTTCTTCTCTCGCATATATTTCCTTTTGGTATGGAATAGCAGTTTTTTTTACACTTTTACTGATAATGCATAATAAAGATTCCAGATGGTTACTTGCATTTGCTACATTTATTCTTTTGCCTTATCGAACGACAAATAAGTATCATATGGTTGTGGCATTTGTTACTCTTTTTGCGATATGGGCATTGCAGCTTTACAAGGATAATAGGAAAAAGTGGATATTGTTTTTGGTTGGATTCGTAGCTATATACACATTATTATTCACGGATGACAGATTGTTATTGGTGCTTTTTTTGTTTATTCCATTAATTGTATATATTATAATTTTGCTATTTCAAGATTATGATAAACGCAAGTATCTTTATGTGACTTTTTTTGGAATTGTATTAGTTGCAGGAATATTAAAAACTATTGATACGATCACAGTTAAACTTTCGGGACAAGGATTAGGGATTATGGAGGCGCTGGGAGGCTATGGTGGTGTTGACTATTATAATTGGATAGATGTTGAAAATCTTTTTAGTAAAGGAATCCCCTCACTTTTTAGTTCTTTGTTAATTCAATGGAATATACCTATTGAAGGTGGTATGATACAATTTAAATCATTTTATTGGATAATAAGAATTATAATTGTAGGATTCGCATTAGCTGCTTTAATTAGTAGATGGATAGAGATATTTAAAAAAGGATTAAAAAGTATTGTATTATTGGATTCATTGTCTGTAATATGCACAACAGTTGTTTTGGTATTCAATATGTGTAATGGTATGATAAAATACTATAATATAAAAGGTGCACCAATGAACAGATATGCAAGTGTATGCTGGTTTTTACTAGTAGTAATTTTGGCGAGGTGGTTGGATGAACGTTATGGTAGAGTTGTGATTTTTCACAATATATCCAATAATTTATTCCTTGGAGTGGTATTTATTTTATTGAGCATTGGTTATGTTAATCCTGTATTTATTCCATCAGAAGACATTACGAATAGCGGTTTTGCATTTGAGATGGATTTTTTAAAACAACATGGTGAGACATATAAATATGGTTTAGGAAGTCATTGGAAATCTGTTCCTGTAACAGCGGCTACAAATGCAGAGTATGTAATTTGTAATGCAATGATTGAGGATGATAAGTTTGTGTGTGGTAAAAGCGATGGTTTTTATAGAGATGGGGGGAATTATTTTAATTTTATAGTGTCAGATGGCAATAATGAGATGACAATATCTCACGAAAATATTAATAAAATTAGAGATAATTATATAGAAGCTTATTCCGATGGGGATACAATTTATATGTATGATTATGACGTGCGTTTTAATACGACAGTTGTTATGGATACTGCTGGTATGGGATATGAACTTACAGATACGATTACTTATTATTTAGATCTTCCAGTTGGTTCCAGCAGAATAGAGATCACAACAGCAGCAAAAGATAATTTGTTGCTAGAGGTATTGGAAAATGATGAGATTACCAATATAAAGATTGATAATAAGGGAGAGGATATTGCGACAGTTGAGGTTACTTGTCTTCAAAATACGCAAATAGGACTGTCTGTAGGACGCAGAGAAGATATTCCTACAATATTGTATAAGGTAGAAATAAAAAGAATTGCTGGAGCAGTTTTTGTGGATGAAGAACAGACAAAATTACCGCTTAATGAAGGCAGATATATTGTTACATTCTCCGGTGAAGATTTGAAGGACATGGAAATAAACTGGAAAATTGATGGTGAAGTTACACAGTTGACAAATGGAAGAATAAAAAGACGTTATTTGGTTGATGTTTCAAGAGAACAAGATATTGAATATGAAATTATAACAAATGGTGCTTTGGTTGAAACCATTTATTATGAAAATGAAAACCTATTTGATGAGTAGAAGTGAAAGGGTTGCAGATTTGGAAAAACGGCAGAGTAATTTTGAATTGTTACGTATTGTATGTATGCTGCTAATAATGGGATTGCATATTACCAGACAGACAAAGATGGGTGATTACTTGATTGGTGATGGAGTAGATTATTATTATAGTATATTGTTAGGTTCTGCTGGACGGTTTGTATGTAATACATTTGTTATGATAGGTGCATGGTTTTTGATAGATAGTAAGTTTAGAGCTGAGAGAGTAGTTAATTTATGGTTGGAAATATTTCTATATTCTGTTAGTATAACAGTTATTTGCATTGTGATTGGATGTGAAGATGCCAATATAACTACATTGATACAAGCATGTTTTCCGATTTTTGGAAGACCAGTATGGTTTGGATCGGAATATATTTGTTTACTACTGCTAACACCGTGGTTGAATGAAATGCTTGTTGAAAAAAATCAGCAGAAAACTAAACAGATAATAAAATTATTTGGTATATTAATTATAGGATGTGCCACGCTGTTTCCAATAGAACATGTTACCCCTGCATTCAGTGAATTGGTTTGGTTTTGCTTTTTGTATTTATTTATAGGACTTTATAAAAGATATCAATTTTTTAAATATCAATGGTTTGAAAAATATAGTATTTTATGGTTTACAGTAGGGTATTTGTTTTTATGTGGAATAAGAGTATTAGCAGATTATTTAAATCATGAGGGATTGTATAGAATTTTTATTCATTATTATGCACATTATGAGGCGCTATTGGGGTTTATATGTTCTTTGGCTCTTTTCTTTCTGTTTAAGAACTGGAATATGAAATCTAATCGTTTTGTGAATTTAGTATCCCGATCAACATTTGCAGTGTATATTATTCATCAAACACCAGCGTTTTATAATTATATGTGGAATGGAATATTTGGCATAGATTCTGCTGTAGAATCTGGAAACGGAATAATTTATTCGTTGTTCGTTATTGTAATAATATTTGTGGTGAGTGTTTGCGTGGATAATATAAGGATTTTTGTAATGGATAGGTCAATTTATAAGTGTAAAGCTTATCAATTAGTTTGCAAGCGACTAGAAGAATTTTATCAATGAGATATAAATAGATAAGATATTAGGAAATTTTGCGGTTTATATAAAAAGGATTAAGATCTAACTGATTGGATACTTAATCCTTGGTTTTTATTGTAACAGTAAATATCTTGATATGGAAAGAGATGTATTCTACATTAAGATTAAAAATGCAATGCCTTGTATCGAAATGTAGATAATGGCATTCCGCAGATTCTAGCAGCTTCTGTGCCAGATATCTCGCCTTGCTTCCAGCGAAGACATGTTTTTTCAAAATTGTCGGGTAGTGGATGGGATGGTCTGCCAAATCGTACACCACGGGCTTTTGCAGCACAGATTCCTTCAGATTGCCGTTGCCGTATGTTTTCTCTTTCGTTTTGGGCGACAAAAGAGAGTATTTGTAATACAACATCACTTAAAAAAGTTCCAATAAGATCCTTTCCTTGACGTGTATCCAGAAGTGGCATATCTAGTACTGCAATATCAATCTGTTTCTCTTTTGTCAGCATACGCCATTGTTCTATGATTTCTTCGTAATTGCGTCCTAGCCGGTCAATGCTTTTTATGAAGAGTACATCATTTTTTTTCAGTTCTCGGACCATTTTCGTATAAGATGGACGCTGGAAATCTTTCCCAGATTGTTTGTCAATATAGATGTTTTGGGCAGAAATACCAATGTCGTGCAATGCAAGCAACTGCCTGTCCTCATTCTGTTCCCGAGTGCTGACTCGAACATATCCATAATTCATTGTTTACCCCTCCAAAATATATATGTAAATTTGTGTTTGGAGAAATTATACACTTTTGATATGAGGATTTGGTATTGATATTAAATATTTAAGTTTCCTTTCTTTATTAGTTGATTCCATTCCTTTCTATAAAATATTAAGGAAAATATGCTGGTTATAATGGCAGAAAAACAGAATACAATTATTGCACTCTTAATCCACTCCAGATAATTCTGGATTTCCTGTACTTGAAGTGGAAGACAATAAAAACATAGTAGTATCGTACATACATTAATTAGTGTTACAATCCAGCGCTTTATAAATTTACATACTTTTCGTTTTATAATATGTTGTGATAAATATAGAATATAGTAGATAGTTCGGTAAATCATCGCTGTTACAGTTGCTAATGCAACGCCTATAATGCCGTTTTTATGCACAAGAATACAGGATAATATGATATTTAATCCAGCTTCTATAAAAGCAGCTTTTTTTGTAGATTTAAATTCTCCGGCGGCAATTGTCAATTGGTGATATGGTTGTCTTAGGCAATAAATGCCTTCGGCAAGCAAAAGCAATCCTGCTACAATAGGTCTATAATATTCTGCATCTGTAAATGTATTTGTATATAATTGGATAAATGGCATAATCATAATTGCTCCCGTTGTAAATATAGTAATCACAACGAAATGAATCAAAAATTCCATAAAATCAAAGAATTGCATTAAATGTTTGGTTTCATGTTGTGCAAGCATGTTTCCAAATACTGCTTCTGAACCAGCAGTAAAGGAGCCAGTGAGTGTGACAAGACTTGTCATGATATAATTATATATAGAATAAACAGCAACTTCTAATGGGGTTACAAAAATTGTCAATACAAAAAAGTCAGTTTTAGAATGCAGGAAATATGCAATATGTTGTCCTAGGCAATCCCATTTTTGTTTTAAATAATTTGCTTGAGCAGGGATCTCTTTGATAGAGTAATGTTTTCTAACGTATTCATTAAGTATTAGAATTCTGATAATATGAAGGAAACAGTAAGAAAATTTAACAGATAGAATATTACAATTATAATAAATAAGAATACAAGTTAATAAGATGTTAAATATTGTTGTCCCACTTTGAAGTAGTCTGATAATATACCCACGTTGATCTGCATGGAGTAATATCGAATTTGAAATTCCCATATAATACTCTGCAAGATTTGATAAAGAAATTACGAAAACAAGGCAAAAAGTGAATGTCCAACTAAGACTATAATTTGAAGCAATGTATTTAAAGGAACAAGCAAGTATTAATGTATAGCCAATGAAAATAAAGGCAATCTTTTTAAAAAATTGTCGTACAGAAGCTAATACGAGATTCAAGGTATTCGTATCGTGTTCAGAAAGCGGCTTATATAATGCCGCTCGTGCCACACCACCGATTCCCCCTTCAAGAAGAGAAATGTAACCTAGAAATTCTGCTATAGAAACAGTTGTACCATAAAGCTCAGAACCAAAACCAGATATCATTAATCTTGGAAGTAACATGCCACAAATGATACCAATGAGCTGACAGAAAAGTGATGCAATTGTATTATAAAGAAAATGTCTGTTGCGCATTTGTTCGATTCTTCCTTTCATCAGCATAAAATCATTTATTTTTTACATAATAATTTGAATCTGTTCCATTTGAATAAAGACTTTTGATATAATTTATTAGTGAGTTTAAGTTTAATTGTTCTCTGGAAAGTATTGGAACACCATGTTGAATGTATAGTTTTATAATAAATAAATATTTTTTAAATCCATAGTGATGGCGTACTGCTTCCGCTAATCTTATGCTACAGGCATATTGCATTTTTTTTAGCTCTCTTTTGGAATAGTGTTCTAATAGGAAATCACAAACGTTTATTTCTTCATAAAGTCTTATTAGAAAAACATTCCAATCAGTGTGTGTTGTGAGAGAACCTTGATTTCTTGTCATACAATAGATAATATTTTTATCTGCTGCAATTTTTTTACTGTAATAACCACTTTGAGCAGTGAACATAATATCATTAGAATATAGTATTTCTTTAAATTGTATATTGTATTGTCTAATAAGGTCGTGTTTGATCAATCTCGAACACGGAGAACAAGTTGTTATTTTTAACCGCAGAAGGTTTTCTTTGGTCGGATTTTCAAGAAAATGATTGATACACTTTTCCAACTTTAAATGTCTGTTGGCGATTTTTCCTGTATCAAGATAGATGCTTGTTGGGATAAAAAACACTTCATCATAATCTGTTTCAAAGTAAGGACAAACTTTTTCATACATTTCTGGCATAAAAAAATCATCTGCATCTGCAAATAGAATCCATTTACCATCTGCATGTTGTAAACCGATATTTCTACAAGTTCCTGCACCCTTCCGCCTAGTATTATTGGTATAAAATTCGACAAGGTCACAATACTTTTTTTGTAATTCTGTTAATATTTGTAAATGACGATTACTGTTGTCATCAACCACAATGATTTGTACATCTGGAGTCTGTGGAATGGAATTAATTAATTTATACAATAACTCCGGAGTATTATAATGTGGAATAATGATACTGAGTTTTCTCATATACTTTTTAGCCATTTTGTGTTCCTCCGATTAATTATGTTATAGGATAATTAATGGTTACAATTAATCAAAAATTGAAAAACATTTGGATATATCTGTTCAAGTTTTTGCATAAATAGATCATTTTCACATTGTGTCACATTTTTTATTGAAAGTGCATTTTTTTGAGCACCTTTCACTAATGGAGGTAATATCAAATGGTTTTTAACCCATATGACAGTAACCTCGTTTTTGAGTTCCATTACTTTGAGCCACAAATCGTCTGCGGTAAGACAATACTTTTTTATATTATCTATAATAAACGCTTCTTCGGGAAGTGTATGTGGTGGATATAGAGCGCCAGCGCCGCCAGTAGCACACAGCAGATAGGAAGGGGTTAATATTCTTCTGTATTCATATTTCCAATCACTGTATTTTTGCAGTTTGCCCTTAGAATTAAAAGTAATTAAATGGACTCTTCGTGCACATACAGATTGGGGATATTTTTCGTGGGTTTTTATTAAAGATTCAATTAAATTAGGAGGGTAAATGATATCATCATCAACTGTAATAACAATGTCATTTGGAAATTCCTGCATTGCATAGAAATATTTGCCATGAGGTTTCAAGTCAAGATTTCTATGCTTATATTCTATACCATACTGTTCAAAGCTTCTCATTTCTTCTGTTATTTTATTTTCTATGGTATCTTCATCCAGCCAGACAATAATATGATCCGGTTTTACAGTTTGAAGCAACAAGCTTTTTAAGGTGCTCCCAATGGTTTCATAGCGTTTATTGTAAGTTTTTAAGGATACTATGATTTTTTCTTTTCTGTTTTTCTCTGTATTTATACCAAATCTATAAGATGAATGTTTAATTTTTTGGCGAAGTAACATTCCGATGAGTATATCTGGAACATGTTCAATAGACTGTTGAAGTTTATACGGATTCATGATAACCGTTCCTTTCTATTTCGTTTAGGTATTAAAAAAGTGTACTTTTTTGTAAATTATAGAACAGTTGGAGAATCGTAAAATCACATGTCGAAAGAGGCGAAAAATTATTATTGCAAACTCATTTGAACTGATGTAAACTAAATAAGAAACATAATTATAGACTTACAAAAAAGTACACTTTTTTGCAAGTCTGGTTTAGGAGTTTTTGATTGTATGGAAAACATGGTTCAAAATATTGACAAAACAACAGAAGAAGGATTATGTACTTCGTGTGGAACCTGTGTGGCTATATGTCCAGTATCTTGTATTCACTTTGAGAGACAGAAAGAGACTTATCTGCCAACCATTGATTACGAAAAATGTATTCGATGTGGGAAATGTCTTAGTTTGTGTCCGGGGTATTCATACACATATCAAACTAAAAAAGAAATAGAACCATTATGCTTTTCTGTACAGGCAAGAGATAGAAAAGTTTTGAAAAATGCCTCAAGCGGTGGACTGGTTACCGCTATAATACAGAAATTGCTACAAAATGATCAATATCAAGTTGCCTTTCTTGTAACAGGTTATAATTATGAAAATCAGATGGAGACGAAACCGTTTTATAAAGGAGACAATCTTCAAAAGTCACAGCAATCAAGATATCTTCCCGTTTCACAAGAAAAAGCAATTAAGTATATTTTGGAAAATTCAACAGAAAGGGTTATATTTGTTGGAACAAGTTGTGCTGTGCATGGGCTATGTAATGCGTTAAGGGCAGCAGGGCGCTGTCGTGATAATATATTGATATTAGGATTGTTTTGTGACCAGACAATGACTTATTCTATATATGAGTATATGAGAGTACTGAAAAAATGGAATAGTCCAGTCAAAGCATTGCATTTTCGAGATAAAAGGGCCGGCGGATGGCCTGGTAATCTTCGGATTGAATTTAAAAACAAAACACATGTTTATATTTCTGCAAGAGAACGAATGCTCGTGAAGGATTTCTGTAGACAGAGAAGATGCTTGTACTGTATGGATAAGTTGAATGTAGAAGCAGATTTGTCAGTAGGGGATAATTATACCAAAAAAAATGACTCTATAGAGGGTTCAAGTAGCCTAGTTATCAGAACAGAAACTGGCAGACAGGTATGGAAATATTGTATGGAGGAATTTTGGGTAGCTATCTCAGACTATCAGGAAATAAAAAATTCGCAACATATAGAAAAAAAATTAGAAAACCAACTGATGAATAATTTGATATTTGCCAAAAGACATGGTGGTCGTAAAATAGAGTATGGTGTTCCTTATGATTTAGAAACGTTCAAATTACCAAGAGATAAAGTGGAAAAAGAGAATGAAAAAAAATTAAAACTTCAGCTTAGAGAATTAGAGTTGGGTGAAAAGCGTGCATATAGGTTAATACGAAAAAAACGATTTGTCAAGTTTGGAAAAATGTGTTTTAATTGGTTGTTTGTTAAGCTGCACTTAAATAGAATTTCATAATGGAGAAATAAATGAGAATTAAAAAAGCAATTATTAATACGGCTGCGGGTGGAGTAGGAACCCTTTTGGCAGGTGTTTTACAATTTGTAAGCCGAATTATTTTTGTTCAATTTTTAAGTGATGAATATTTGGGGATATCCAGCTTGTTTACAAATATATTATCAATTCTCAGCTTGGCGGAATTAGGGATTGGGACGGCGGTTGGATATAGTCTATATGAACCCTTATCAAATGGAAACACAGAAAAAATCAAGTCAATTATGCATTTTTTAAAGCATGTTTATTTCCTGATTGGTTTTGCGATTATGGTAGCAGGAATTCTCATGCTACCTTTTTTACCGTGGCTGATAAAAGGAACAACAGATCTTGCAGATTTAAAATTAATTTATGGTTTATATATCATACAATCAGCAACGTCTTATTGGTTTTGGGCATATAAGAGTATTTTATTGCAATCTGATCAAAAATTGTATTTGATAAAATTTTATCAGGTAATAAGTAGCTTTTTATTAACAACAGTTCAACTTATTACCTTGGCTATTTTTAGAAACTTTTTGATTTATTCAGTTATTGGTCTTATGTCAAATATGCTGACAAATATTTTGACCGCAATTACAGTAGATAGATTATATCCCTATATAAAGGACCCCAGTTTTATATCTCTTAAAAAGAACGAAAAAAAACATATTTTTAAGGATGTTTTTGGAATAGCTTTATTTAAGATAAATTCAACGATTGTAAGTTCTGTAGATAATGTGCTAATATCTGCATTTATTCATGTAAAGACGGTGGCGTTATATGGGAATTATCAGATTGTTATTAATGGAATTTCACAAGTTACAATGCAATTGTTTGGAGGTATAACAGCTACAATCGGAAATTTATTCGTTGAGGATTCTAAAGAAAAAAGTGAATTCATTTTTCGATGTATACAATTGTTGTGCTATTGGATTTATGCATTTATTGGAATTAATATTTTGGTTTTTATTAATCCAATTATAATGACTTTTTTTGGTAAAGAGCGAGTGTTTACTAATGATTTGGTATTTTTACAGGTAATGTATTTTATAATATGTGGTTTTCAAAGAACTTCTTTTATATACAGAGATGCGTGTGGACTTTTCTGGAAGGGAAAACTTCGACCAGTTATGACAGCTGTTTTAAATATTTTTATTTCAGTTTTTTTGGTTATAAGAATTGGGCTTGCGGGAGTTATATGGGGGACGATTTTAAGTTGGATTTTAACAACATGGTGGTATGATCCAATTCTGATTTATCGAAATGTTTTCAAAAAATCACCTATTTCGTATTTTTTGTCGTATGGGAAAGCAGTTTTGATAACAGTCGGAATGGGAGTAATTACAGTTTGGTTGTCAGCAAGAATACCACTGGAAAATTTGGGGGGATTTGTTCTGAAAGGCTTTGTAACAGTGCTGACTCCAAATATTGGTTTTTTTATATTTTATCATAAAACACCGGAATTCTTTTATTTAAAGGAAAGATTTTTAAATTGTTGGAACGGTCTTCTTAAGAAACATAATTAAAAAGTCTTATTGGAGGGAGAAATATGAGATATATTATAATTACCGGAGTAAATTTTGATAATAAGGGAGCTGAGGCGATGATGTTCCACTTATATCACTATCTACAGTATAAATGGCGGAGAAAAAAAGTAATTGTATTCTGCAAAAATAGTGAGAGGCAATTAGAAGAATATAGAAAACGATATAATTTGAGAATAATATCTTGCTATTTGGCAGATGCTTTTTATGCCGAGGGGGGGATATATAGGCTTGCAGGGAAAATAAAGGGAATACAAAGCCGTAGTAATTCGGCAAAAATTCGGAAAATTTTACAAAATGCAGATTTATGTGTTGATGCAAGTGGATTTAATTTTTCAAGTAAATTTAGTTTTATGGATAATTATGCATGGTTAAAAAATATTGAAATAATGAAAAATCATAATATTCCAGTAGTTGTTATGCCTCAGTCATTTGGACCATTTGCCTTTCCTAAGTGGTATGGATGGATTTTAAGATTCAAGGCACAGCAAATTATGCAATATCCAAGTAGAATATTTGCCCGAGAACAATCTGGTTTTTACGAATTAAAAACTTATTGTAATGTTAAAAATCTCTTATTATCTCTAGATTTGGTTTTATTGGGAGAAAGATTAAATCCCAATAATTTTTATAGAAATTCTTCTTTAATGAAAAAGTACAAAATTGCAGATGGGAGTGTAGCAGTTATTCCAAATCAAAAACTTAAAGTGCATTCGACAGATTTAAATGGAGAAAAAATATATATATCAGCGATTCAGGCGCTGATAAAGGAAGGGAAAAAAGTTTATATTGTACGGCATTGTGAGAGTGATAGACAGTTTTGTAAATCTTTAGCAAAAAAGTTTCGGTATATAGAAAACGTAAGATATATTGATGACGATATAGATTGTTTGGAATTTGCTGAATTGATTAAACACTTTGAATTTGCTATCGCTTCAAGATATCATGGAATAGTGCATTCATACAAGGCTGGTATTCCATGTGTGGTGATTGGCTGGGCCGATAAGTATTTGGATTTAGCACAGCAGATGTTTCAAGATTATTATGTGTTAGATTTATCTGATTATAATGAGGATAAACTTAAAATGAAAATTCATGAAATGAGTTTAAATTATCTTAGTGAGAGAACAAAAATTATTCAAAGATATAATCAACTAAAAAAGACTCATAAATTGTATGAAATAGCATTTGATGATGTGGATTAAAAAAGACAAGAAGAAAGTTGCAGGGAAATAATATGAATATAGATAGGCGACAGTTTATTATATGTGATAAAAAAATTAATAGAGAAGAATTTGAATGTGTTTACCTAGATTGCGGGATGTTCTTAAACTATCATAAAGACTTGCCTGTATTGAAACTGGGAGACAACTATGTTGTGGGAAAAGCGTTTTCAATTACTCCTATCTATCCAGTTGCAGAAAATTCAAACGGCTCCATTGAAGAACAGATACAAAAGTGGTGCGGGCGTTTTATTGTATATAGTCAGGGGATTATATATACAGATGTAACCAATTCCTTTGGGGTTTTTTATCTTCAAAAGAAGGGGGTTCGTATTATTTCTAGTAGTATTCACCTAATTGTAGAAACATATGGAATTTCAAGATTAAATTCTTATGAATTGGATTTTAGAGGAAGAGGTGATACATGGGATTTTTACCCTGGACCTTACACTCCTTATAAAGGGATACGACGATTAATGCAATATGAGCGTTTGCATTGTTTGGGAGACCAGTTTGTAACAGTGCATTCAATTGAATGGAATCCTGTTTACAAAGGGATGGAACCTTTAGAACTTACGCGGAACTTGATACAATATATAAAATTTATGTTACAATCGGTGGCAGCAGAATATGATGGTATCTGGGTACCTTTAACAGGTGGGTTAGATTCGAGATGTGTTTGTGCATGGTGCAAAGCAGCAAATATTTCTTTTGAAACCTATACAGAGGAACGCAATTTTGAAACTCATGGTGTTGATATGAATAAAGCGGATTTGGAGCTTCCGAAAAAAATATCAGAATACATGGGAGTAAAGTGGCATCTTTGCCCAAGGAATGAATGGGATAAAAAAAGATGGGATAATATTTTAAATCATTCTATGGGGATGATACGCAATGCAAATCTTTATTCTTATGCTTATAATCAATATCCCAAGGGCAAAAATAAGAATATAATATTACATGGGTCTATATTTGAAATTTCTAGGGGATATTACAGAAATAGTATGCAGGGTGAATGCTTCAATTTTGAGGAGCGAAAACAGGTTTTAAATAAATGGCTTTGGAGAAATCTAAGTAAGTCTGATGTCCATAAAAAATCAATACTTACATGGCTAAAAGATATTGAAAAGAAAGGAAATCAGGAAGTCGCATGGTACGATAGATTTTACTATGAGCAAAGACTTGGAAGTTGGTTAGGCGATTTAAATCAGGCGATGGATATCATTGATTTTGACAGAATTTCACCGGCGAATAATTATGAAATTATTTCAATTTTGCTTGCTTATCCACAAAAAATGCGTTTAAGTGGAGAACATCAGAAAATGATAATTGAGGCTTGTGTACCTGCTATAAAAGATTTGCCTATCAATCCGATTTCTAATTGTGAACGAATCAAATGGTATTACAACAGGTTTAAATATCGTCTTGTAAAAAGTTGTAATTAATTTTAAGGTTTTTTGTGCAAATATTTTACCCTAGTGCAAGGATTGAAAGTTTCTGGTCTAAACCAAAAGCTTTCAAAGGCCATGGGATAGAATCTAGGTAATCTTGTGTACAATACAAACTATTATAATAAAATTTATAAAAGTAGTAGTTAAAGTATATTTTAAATACGTGATAAAAAGTAATTCTATAAATGGTTAAAATAGGTCTAGTAAACATATGGTGGTCCAATTGTTTATTCAATATATGAAGTTTATTTTTGCACATATCATTATAGTCCTTCTCGACAGATTCATTCATTGATAATATTATTTCCAACTCTAACCAATATAAAAATTTTATAGTAGATAAAAGAATTTTAGTTATCATAACATACAAATAACTATTATAAATTACAACTGTTATTTAATGCTAAATATCTTATAGCAAAAGTTGTTCCTATCTTACTTATACTAGAGCATTTTTCAAACACGCTTTGGGACAAGTCATTTGCGGAATTAGCAAAATAAGTACTTTTAGTAATATCAAAAAAATTGGAATAAAAAGATATAAAACTGGCAGAAATAATATTATGGATTTTTTTGGAAAAATAGGTTATAATTGATGAAGTTATGACATTGTGGTAATTATATAGTGAGGTTGTTATTAAATGAAATGTATCAAAGGATATATAATATGGTTTTTAAAGTGTATTGTAGCAGGTATTGTGGCGATTGCGATATTATCTGTTTTTAGTTTTTTTTATTATAATCATGGAATAAGAAGAACTTCTGAAACAGGTGCAACAGATTATTCCTGGGAAAATCGTTTTCACTCTGTTGGATATGAAGGGTTTGCTTGGGGGATGAACGATTCATATGGATATAATAATGCATATATATTAGGTGAGAATCAGATTGATATTTTGTTGATGGGGTCGTCACATATGAATGCATATAATGTTCCGCAAAAGTGTTCGGTGCCATATTTGCTGAATCGTATGATAGAAACATCAGATGCAAAATACAAGGGAGGGGTATATAATATAGGAATGGAAGGACATACCTTTTATATTTGTTCGGACAATCTAAAGGATGCACTGGAAACATATTCTCCGCAAAAATATGTTATCATGGAGACACGGTCGGTGAAATTGTCCATGGAACGCATGGAGGAAGTATTGAATGGAACGCGTAAGCGAACACCTGCATTTGATTCTGGTTTGATTTACTATATGCAGAAAGTACCTTATTTTTGTCTGTTGCACAGGCAGATTCGAGATATGTGTGATTTGAATGATGCCAGCCTGGCGGAGAATGACAATGATACAGCAGAGAAGACAGACAACAGTAATTTTGATAATACGTTGGAAAATACGACTTTGGACTATAATACACAATTGAATAGATATATGGAAAAGCTTGCAAAGGAAGTTAACAGTTATAATGTGAAACTGCTTATCTTTTACATGCCAAGTATCAGTATAAATGATGACGGAACGGTGGGGACAGTTGGAAATGTGCAAGACACAGCAGAATTTGCATCAGCATGTAGAGATTATGGGATAGAATTTTTGGATATGTCGGATGTATTTCTTGAAGATTATAGACAGAATTATGAATTACCATTTGGCTTCTCAAATACAGAAGCAGGCAAGGGGCATCTAAATAGAAGAGGGCATGAGTTAGTTGCGAGTGCACTGTTTGATAAGATTAAGGAAATTGAGGGAAAATAAATGACTTTTGCAAGTTTAACGTTTATTGTGTTTTTTATATTTGTTATTGTTTTAGAGGGAATAACAAATGTGAGCGCAGTAAAACAAAATTTTGGAGATCGTATTTATTTTATGCGGCATATGATTTTGCTGATTGCCAGTTATATATTTTATGGCTGGTGGGATTGGCGATTTTGTTTTTTAATTTTATTTGTGACACTTACTGCATATTTTGCTGGATTATACCATCAAAACAAGGTTGTTTTGATTTCAGCAATCTGCATTGTTCTTGTTGTGCTTGGGATTTTTAAGTATTATAATTTTTTTGTAGAGTCATTTTGCAAAATGTTTTCCATTTCAAGAGTTGGAACATTAAATATTATTCTTCCTGTAGGAATTTCGTTTTATACATTTCAGGCAATTAGTTATATTGCTGATGTTCATTTAGGAAGGGTAAAAGCGGAACAAAGTTTTGTTAATGTGGCACTTTATATTGCTTTTTTCCCACAGTTGGTAGCTGGTCCGATTGTAAAAGCTTCAGAATTTCTTCCTCAGTTGTCAGAGGATAGAAATGTGTCTATTAGAAATCTTGAAACAGGGTTGCAGATTTTTGTATTTGGGTTGTTTAAGAAAATTGTGTTGGCTGATAATTTATCTGTGTATGTTGACGAGGTATTTCGTTATCCAACAGTATTCAGTGCAGGGACAATTGCTTGGGCAGTAGTATCTTATGCAATGCAGATTTATTTTGATTTTTCAGGATACTCTGATATGGCGATAGGAAGTGCAAAGTGTCTTGGGTATGATTTCACAAGAAATTTTAATATGCCCTATATCTCGAAAAATGTATCAGAATTTTGGAAGCGCTGGCATATTAGCCTTTCTACATGGTTAAAAGAATATCTCTATATTCCTTTAGGTGGCAATCGAAAAGGAAAGATAAGAACTTATCTCAATTTAATGCTTACTATGGCATTAGGTGGTTTATGGCATGGAGCGAATTGGACATTTATTGTATGGGGTTCGCTACATGGAATTGCATTGTGCGTGCACAAGATATTTGCAAGTAAAGATAGAAAACAAAGTGTGATTCAGAGTATCTTATATGTTGTTGCAACAGATATTTTTGTATGTTTTTGCTGGATATTTTTCAGGGCAGACAATATAGGTACGGCATTTTTGATTATACAACGCATGTTTTCATTTGACAGGGGAGTGAGTCATCTGTATTCATGGACATTTGTCTCGTTGGTTCTCATGATTGTCTGTCACATGAAAGCTTATCAGAAAAGCGAATCAAAAAAGTTTTGTAATGGATATTATGGAATTATGAATTTAAATAAAATATCTTCGCTGATTATCTGGTTTGTGTTTGTTGGTTTGACAATTGGTCTCGCTTATACAGGTGCAAGCCCATTTATTTACTTTCAATTTTAGTGATAAGCATGTTGATATTCGTGTGTATAGATGACAATGGCATAAGGAGGTATTCCATGAAAAAAATAATAATACTGGCGTTATCATGGCGAGATATCAGATCACCAAAGGCAGGAGGTGCAGAAGTTCATACACATGAGATGTTAAGTCGTGCCGATAAAAAGAAATATAAGATATACCATTTTGCCCCGAGATATGAGGGACAGCCAGAACGCGAAGATATTGATGGAGTAACATATATTAGGCACGGAAATGTGTTTACAGTTATTCCAGCAGCAATACGATTTTATAAAAGACATCGTAATTGTATTGATTTTGTGATAGATCAGTGTAATACACATCGATTTTTTACTCCTCTTTGGGTTGAACGTTATAAACGAATTTTTTATATTCATCAACTCACCAAGGAAATATGGGATTATAGTGCAAAGTTCCCGCTTAGCAAAATAGGAAAGGCATTTGAGGAGAGCTTTCTTCGTTTAAATCGTTTTGATTCTGTCATTACAGTGTCAAAATCAACAAGAGATGAACTTATTGAGAGAGGGTACGATAAAAATAAAATAAAAATTATTTATAATGGAGTATCCTTTAAACCTTGGAAAATAGAAGATTGGTGTCAAAAAGAGACAAATCCGACCTTTATATATGTAGGCAGATACTCGCCATATAAAGGAATTGATGTGGCAGTAGAAGCGCTTGCTTGCTTGAAAAAGGAAAATCCTAGTGCAAGATTATGGATTCTTGGAAAAAAGGATCAAGAATATGTAAATAAAAATTTGATGCCAGTTTGTAACAAAAATCATCTGATATGGGAAGATGCATCGGCGGAGAATCCTACAGGTGATATTGTAAGTTGGGGATATGTTTCAGAGGAAAAAAAGTTGGAATTGCTAAGTCGTTCATGGGTGCTTTTGTTTCCTTCTATTAGAGAAGGATGGGGGATTCCGATCACAGAGGCAGGTTGTGTTGGTACACCATGCATTGCATTTCATTCTCCAGGTATTTGTGAAGCAGTTGATTATGGAAAGGCTGGTTACTTATGTAAGGAAAATACTGTCAATGGATTGTTATATCAAATGCGTGCAGTCCTATCTGACAAGATAGGTTATGAAAATATTAGGAAGAGTGCATACCAGTATTCTTCTCATTTTTTGTGGGATGATGCAGGTAGCGTATTTGGAGAGTTTATAGATACATTATATTTAAGGAATAGAAATGCTCTTTTGTAAATATTTATGATTATTTTTTCTAAAATAATGTATAGTAGCGAGTGAAAGGGCGAAGTTTTGGTGAAAAGACTTGTCATGATATGCAACAGGAAATATTTTTCTATTATTGGTTTTTTATTGGGAGTGATATCATTTGTAATGGTTTATGGAGTTCGGATTTTGAATCCTTGCTTTGTAGACTGGCTGTTTGGACATGGAGATTTGTCACAACATTATCTTGGCTGGGAATTTTATCGCAGGGCAGGTTGGTATTTTCCAATTGGGATGACAGATAATTTGGCATATCCGATACAAACGTCAATTATATTTACGGATTCTATTCCTATTTTTGCAGTGTTTTTCAAAATTTGGAACAGAATACTTCCAGAATATTTCCAATATTTTGGATTATGGGGATTGATTTGTTTTGGGCTTCAAGGATATTTTTCAATTAAAATTTTTAATAATTTAAAGTTGAGTTGGATTAGTACATTGGCGGGTACAGTTGTGCTGATTTTCTCACCAATTATTATTCATAGAATGTTTATGCATTCTTCTTTAAGTGCACAATGGTTGATTTTGGCTTCAATTGATATGTTGATACAGCATAAAAAGAATTACAAAAATTTAAAAAAGTCTATTGTACAATGGGGAATTTTAGGATTTTTGGTTTCAGGTATACATTTTTATTTTTTTCCAATGTGTTTCCTTTTTGTTGCCGCATATGTTATTCAGAGTATCATTGAACAGAAGAAGATAAAATATTTTACTCCAATGGCAGCATATATCTTGGGAATATTGTTTAACTTTTGGTTGTTAGGTGGATTTACATCGAGTGCTGCTACAAATGCTTTTGGGCTTGGAAATTTTAGTTTTAATTTGAATTCCTTTTTTAATCCTAGAGGTTATTCCAATATACTTCCAGAGTTAGGGGAATGTTTTTCGGGTATGCAACAGGAGGGGTTTGCCTATCTTGGTGCGGGAGTTATTTGTTTACTGGTTATATGTATTATCATGTGGATTGTTTCCAGAATTATCAGACGAGAAAGGTTTCGGATTTATTATTCTAATATTGTTTTGTTTGGAATTGGTATTGTTTCTATCATATGGGCATTATCTCCTATTGTAACTTTTGGAGATAGGATGCTATTTGAATTGCCCTTACCACAAAAGATAGTTGACTTGTGGGCTGTTTTTCGTTCTACAGGTAGACTGGTTTGGCCAGCGTATTATTTGATAATAATCTATTGTATAAAATTTGTTGCAAAATTAAGAAATCCTATTGGAATGATACTTATAGTGATATGTACGTGTATACAAATTTTTGACATACATGGTATTTTAAATACGAAACATCAGAGGTTTTCAAAGAATGTCATATATGTGAACAATGATGAAAATTTCTGGAAATCTCTTACAGCATATAGGAATTTTAATCATTTAAATATTTCTTATCCAGAAGAACGAATTGATTATTATATCTCATTGGCAGCAATTGCATTAAAATACGATTTGACAATGAATGGATTTTATTTTGCAAGGCAAATTGATGGAGCAAGGGATAATACAACTGTGTTGGAAAGAGAGGATGCAAAGAGTGATAGTATCTATGTTTTTTTGCCTGAACAAGTAAATTTAATGGAAGAGCATATGCATGAGCTGAAATATTACAACGTGAGTGATTTTGTAGTTGGGGTGACATGGTTGGATGATGCTGGGAAAGTTAATGATTTTGATTATTGAATCTAAATGTCTATGTCATAACAGGAGCCTAATAGGAGTAGAAAATGGAAGATAACAGATTGATTAGTATTGTGATTGGCTCTTATAATGGAGCTGATTTTCTAAATGAAACAGTGGATAGTATATTGGCACAGACATACAAAAATATAGAATTGATTCTTGTGGATGATGGATCAAAAGATCAAACATTGGAAATTATGCATCATTATGAGCATATTGACGCAAGGGTTCATGTATTTCATCAAGAAAATAGTGGGGCATCTGCTGCAAGGGAGCGGGGGTATAGAATGTCATCAGGAGATTATATTGTATTGTCTGATGATGATGATGTATGGAGTCCGTATTTGCTTGAGGATATTATGAGAATTTCAGATTCTTATCCCGATGCGGAAGTAGTTACAACATTTAACAGAAGAGTGAGTGATTTTGCAGAAATAAGCAATTATAACTGGGAAGAAAACTTATCAAAAGATATTCTTGGAAAACCACAAATCATGTCCGGACATGATTTTGGGTTAAAATATCGTTGTAATACAGATATACGTCCTGGATTTTTCTGGGGAATGTTATTCAAGAAAGCCTTTATGGATCAGATGGTAGAGGCTTTTATGAAAGTAAAGGAAAAAATGCCCACACATTATTTTAATGATTCTTTCTGTGCAAGTCGTGTTTCAGGAATGGCAAAAAAAATAGTGGTTACAAATCAGATTCATATATTGTATCGAGTTTGTGCAATGTCACTAAGCCATAAAAGTACAGTATCATTACATGTCAAACATTATGTATATGCTTTGGAAGAAGAGTTAGACTATTACAGAACACTTGGATGGAAAGATGTCTACAATGCGGTTCTGCCAGGAGGATATTTGGTAGTATTGCGGTCATGGTTTATGGTGTATGCGCATGAAAAAGATGAACAAGAAAGAGCCAATTACTTTTCTGAAATACACAGATTATATAATAAGTATATAAAAGATCTGAAAAGGATTCCAAAAAATGGATGGAAGGAATGGGGGATTTATTGGAGTATTTTATTTTGGAAAAAATATCCTAAAATATGGTTTCAATTAATCAGAATACTTCGAGGCTGGTAAAGTATGGAGGTTTTGGATAGGGTGAAGAAACAAGAAATAAAGAACACATATAGTATTTCAATTATAATGCCTACTTTTAATTCAGAGAAAACGCTGGAAGATTCACTGAAAAGTATTCGAGAACAAGAATTTGATCAGACACAAGTAGAAATTTTACTTGTGGATGGGGGATCTACAGATCGAACGGCAGAGATAGCACAAAAGTATCATGCGGTAATGATACACAATGCAAGAAAATTACCTGAATTTGCAAAACAACAAGGGTTGTTAGCCGCAAAGGGTAGGTATGGAATTTTTATTGATTCAGACGAGTCGTTTATTAATATGAATTCATTAAAAAACAGAGTTAGCATTATGGAAAGTTATCCCTTTGTTAAAAATATAGTGTCGACAGGTCAAGTGTGCAAACAGGGAGAAAATGGAGTAGTACGATATGCAAATTTTATCGGTGATCCATTTTCTAATTTTGTCTACCGGTATAATGGATACAATCGTATAGAGGATTTAACAAGACAATATAAACATAAAGATGTTGGAAATGGAATATTGCTAAGCTTTCAGGGGTGTACAGTGCTTCCTTTGTTTGATGCTCTGGGAAATATGTTTGAGATTGAGACAGCACGTGCGATTTATTATAGGGATGGGAAAAATAAAAGTTTTGCCGCCAATATTTTTTCTAATATGGTTCAACAAACAATGTGTGCAGTAGTAATGAAAGAGGACTTTATATGTCATCGCGCTGGGTTAGATAAAAAAACATATTTGAGTAAACTGAAGTGGCGTGTTAAAAATAATTTATTCCAAACAGAAGGTGTAGGATTTGCACAACGAAGCAAAAAAGAGAGTGGGCTTCGTAAAAGAAAGTTGTTTTTTATACCATATTGTGGTTTGGTGGTACCTGTGGTTTTGGAGGCGGTAAAATTGACAATAAAAAATAGAGATTTATATTTTCTAAATCATTTTTGGTATACAGAGTATACGTTTTTAATGATTGTATGGTATGTTGTGTTGAAAATACTTCATTATCCAGTTAAAATGGGAAAAACTTATGGGAAGGACAAGCCATAATTGGTATAGAAAAACGATTGGAGTGAAGGAAACTAAGATTGAAGGAAAACGCATGAAAACAATAGAATTAATCGTACCATGTTATAATGAAGAGAAGTGTATCCAATTATTCTATAATGCTGTTAAGGAAGTTTTTCAGGAACTTCCTGCTTTTCATTTTATCATCACATATGTTGATGATGGGAGTAAAGATAATACACTAGACGAAATTAAAAGGGTAGTGGAGACTGCGAATGAAGGGCTGGTGCAGTATATCGCCCTCTCAAGAAATTTTGGAAAAGAATCGGCAATCTATGCAGGATTAAGCAAAAGCACTGGCGACTATGTTGCACTTATAGATGCGGACTTACAGCATCCACCCAAATTGTTAGTACAAATGATTGACGCAATTGAAAAAGAAGGATATGACAGAGCTACTGCAAGACGGGTGTCCAGAAAAGGAGAACCTTTGATAAGAAGTGCTTTTTCAAGGGCGTTTTATTCGATTATTAACCATATTACTGTCTTAGATTTGATATCAGGAAGTACAGATTACTGTTTAATGAAGAGAACTGTTGTAAATTCCATTGTGTCTATGAGTGAGCGGGAGCGTTTTACAAAAGGAATTTATTCTTGGGTGGGATTTAAAAACAAGTGGATAGAATATGAAAATGTTGAGCGGGTTGCGGGACACACCAAATGGAACTTTTTGGGGTTGCTGCGCTATGCATACAATGGATTTATCGCTTTTGCAACAACACCTCTACGCGGGGTTGTATATCTTGGTATTATTATTACAATTGCTTCGTTTTTGTATGCTGCAACAATTGGAATTGCAGCGTTAAAAAATCCATCGATTCCCAGAACAGGATATAATAGTATTATGATTGTCCTTTTATTTCTGGGTGGTGTGATTATCACAACGCTCGGTGTAATTGGGGAGTACCTTGCACGAATATATATGGAGGTAAAGAATCGCCCTATCTATATTGAACGGGAGACAAATATTGAATGTGATAGTGGAAACGATCAGGAGAAAGCAGAAACACACAACAACACATGTTCGGGGAAAGGATTATAATTTTATGCAAGAGGACCGATTGGTGAATGCTGTTCTAAACAACTTTAATAAGAAGCGGATTCTGGTGCTTGGAGATTTGATGGTAGACGAATATATTCTGGGAAAAGTAGGCAGAATATCACCGGAGGCTCCTGTTCCTATTTTAAATTACAAAGGAACGCAGAGAAGTGCAGGGGGGGCTTCCAATGTGGCATTGAATATGCATGCTATGGGCGGAAAACTTGTTATGGCAGGTGTAGCGGGATTGGATGACAGTGGGATATGGCTCAGGGAGTTTTTGAAAAATGCCTCTATTGATACAGAGGGTATTTTTGCAGATGGAGATCGCCTGACAACTGTTAAGATACGTTTTGCGACGAAAGCGCAGCAGCTTTTGCGGGTGGATAAGGAAGATAGCAGCCCAATACAGAAGAATGTTTGCACGAAAATTTTTGAATATATTGCATCTCACATATCTGAGTGGGATGCTGTAGTGCTTTCAGATTATTGTAAAGGTGTGCTGGAAGACCCAGAGTTTGTGCGAAAGATAATTCATCTTTGTAATAAAAATCATGTTATTGTTACAATAGATTCCAAGAGCCGTCATATTGACGCTTTTGAAAATGCGGATTTTGTTAAGCCAAATAACCTAGAATTGGAAAACGCAGTAAATATTCAGATAGGAGATTTGGATTCATTGGATAGGGCGGGCAAAGCTTATTTGGAGCGTTCCAAGGCAAAACGCATCATTGTGACAAGAGGGGCTGAGGGAATATCTATTTTTGAGCCTGGCAGTAATAGACGGGATTATGCTTCCAAAGCAGTTCAAGTATTTGACGTGACAGGTGCAGGAGATACTGTAATCAGTGCGGTTACATTGGGGCTTGCAAGTGGGCTTACGATAGATGATGCAGTTATCTTGGCAAATATTGCAGCAGGAATTGTTATAGGAAAAAGAGGGACAGCGGTTGTTACAAGAGATGAGCTGGTGGAGAGATTAAATGAGAAAAAAGATTATAACTTTGGATGAACTTGAACAAGAGATACAAACAGCAAGACGGCAGGGCCAGACTGTTGTATTTACAAGTGGATGTTTTGATGTTCTGCACGCGGGACATGTGACCTATCTGGCGGAGGCAAAGGCAAAAGGCGATATCCTAGTAGTGCTGCTCAACTCAGACAGTTCTGTTCGGGCACTCAAAGGCAGTTCCAGACCAATTGTGCCTGAACATGAACGGGCAGTTGTCATTGCGGGGCTTGAGAGTGTAGATTATGTATGTATTTTTTCGGATAGGACACCATGCAGTATTATAGACAGAATACAGCCCGATATCGTAGTGAAAGGCGGCGATTATGCAGGGATACAGATTCCAGAGATGGAGCATACTGCTGCCTATGGAGGCAGAGTTGATTATGTCAGCATGATAGACGGATGTTCGACAACAAATATCATAGAAAAAATAAAAAGAACAATGGAGGCCAAAAATGTATGCTGAGCTATATTAGAGAAAATATCCAGGAGAGTATTATAGCAAAAGAAAAACTTTTGCGTGATGAGACGCTGATTGGAACGATAGAACAAGTGGCACAGGTCTGCATATGCGCATATTTGAGAGGAAATAAGCTTTTGATGTGTGGAAATGGCGGTAGTGCGTCAGATGCGCTACATATGGCAGGAGAGCTTGTGGGAAGATATCAGATGGAGCGCAGAGGAATCGCAGCAGTTGTACTGAATGCGAATCCGACAGTAATGACAGCGATTGCAAATGATTATGAATATGAGAATGTTTTTTCTAAACAGGTTGCAGCGCTTGGAAAAGAGGGAGATGTATTGATTGGTATATCGACTAGTGGTAATTCTGCAAATGTAATCAATGCCCTACAGGAGGCAAAAAAACAGAACATACACACGATTGGACTGACTGGTTCTACAGGTGGAAAGATAAAGTTAATGGCGGATTACCTACTTAATGTTCCTTCGGAGAATACGCCGAGGATTCAGGAAATGCATATTCTGTTAATTCATACGCTTTGTGGATTGATAGAAAAAGGGCTGCAAGAACAAGGATTTTGGAGGGAGGATTTCGGATGATATGGCATGGCAAAGTGTATGTGACAAAGCCTGCAGATGGATCAATATCTGGTTCACACAATTTCGGGTAGTAGGACTTAAGAATCGAAAACCTGCTGCCCGTGATGCACAGGGGATAATTATCATAAAAATTGATGCGATTGGGGATTTTTTGATTTGGCTTGACAGTGCAGAACAGTATAAAAAGTTGTATAAAGGGCAGAAGATTACTTTGGTATGCAATGTTTTTTGCGCGGATATAGCAAAGAATACAGGCTTTTTTGATGAAGTGATATCAATAGAGAGTAAGAAGTTTGAAGCAAATAATCAATATAAAAAACAAATTTGGAGTCGTTTTCATAAAAGAACGTTTCATACATTGTTGCAGACGGAATATTCTCGGACGATTGATATGGATCTTTTGGCTAGGAATATTCCGGCAAAAGAAAAAATTGCTTTTATGGCAGATGAATCCAGAATGAATCTAAGCAGATTTATAACATTTCGGTATATCCGCAAAAAATTAGATGATACTTATGACAGACTGATTCCAGCGGGAGGAAAGAATCTGATGGAGCTTGAAAGAAATGCTGCCTTTATCAGAGGACTTGGATTTGATTTTTATGCGGGATACCCATCTCTTCCACAAGCACATATCCGTCAGGAAATCATACCGCCAAAACCATATGCTGTTATTTTTCCGGGAGGAAGTTCTGGGAAAAAAATGTGGCCAATTGAGCGATATGCGCAAGTTGGTGAATACATTGTCAAGGAAAAAGGAATGGATTTGTATTTGTGTGGAGGACAAAATGAAGCATATCTATTTCGGCAGTTTGTGGAGGCAGTGGAACAAGAGGAATTTAAGAAAAGAGTACATGATTTGTTTGGAAGAACAACGCTGTTTGAGCTTGCTGAAATCATTCGGAATGCCGAATTGTTAGTAGGAAATGATACCAGTGGTATTCATTTTGCGGCTGCAGTAAATACAAAGGGAGTTTGTATTTTTGGAGAGTTTGCATATGGCAGGTTTCTGCCATATCGGTGTGAACGTGACTGTAAGGAACATGAACCAATTATTGTATGCAGTGCCAAAAAGGATTGCGCGGGTTGTGCATATGGTAAAATTACTGCTGCGTGCAAGGAGCATCTGTTGAAAACAGGAAGGTATCAATGTGTAGATGAAGTAAGTGTGGAGCAAGTGATTCAAGCGTTGTCAAGATAGGCGCATAGGAGATAAAATGGATAAGGCAGTTTTTCTGGATAGGGATGGGACTTTGAATGTTGAAGTAGATTATTTGCATGAGACAGATAAACTTGTGTTTATAGATGGAACATTTCAAGCGTTAAGACTGCTAAAAGCGCATGGATATAAACTGATTGTGATATCGAATCAGTCAGGTATTGGCAGAGGATACTACAAAAAACAGGACGTTGAACAACTTCACCATTATATGAATGCGATTTTAAGCAGGCATGACGCAGCGATTGATGCTTTTTATTATTGTCCTCATGTGGAACAGGACAAATGCCTGTGTAGAAAACCACATACTGGTTTAATTGATCGTGCGGCAGCAGAGTGGAATATTGATTTGGGACAGTCTTATATGGTTGGCGATAAGGAGTCAGACTTGATTACGGCATTCAACGCAGGATGTAAATGTGCATTAGTTCTGAGCGGTCATCCCGTTTCAGAGATACTGCAAGATAAATATAAAAAATATTTATTTAAAAATTTGTGGGACTTTGCGCAGCATATTTGTATCTGTGAAGACTAATATCCTATCGTTCTTTATGCTTATTCTCGCTCTAGGGATCGAAATCCATCTTTGAGGGTCTTTCCTCTAAGTTCTGTGAGTTGAATCATATAATCGTATGACGATGAAGGAAAGTAGTCATAACCTGTAATCTGTCCCTCTTCTGGACAATATATGACAATTCCATTCATATCATATTCTTTCATTGTGGAAGTATCATAATTTTTTTGACAGATATAATAAGGTTGGCTTAAATTTTGTTTGATAAATACAATATCATCTACAAAGTAATGATCCCAATATGGCGTGAGCACAAAAAACATAAGAAATACAATACTTCCTGAACATAGTTTGTAAAAACTGCTCGGTTCTGTTTTTTTCGGCCACATTCCAAGCCACATTCCAAGAGAAAGCATGGGGAATGCAAGAAGGAATGCAAGCCCATATCGGATAAATGGCGCCAAAAACAGCCAGGCAACCAGGCAGGCAAAAGTGCACAGGTTGAGCAATATCGTATTCCAACATAGTTTGGATTTTATTATTAATTTGTGCAGCAGTATTGCGATATCCAAAATAAGGGCGAGCAGGTTGGTTAGAATGAGCATCTGAGCATAGCGCTCTTGCGCATTCCACCATATAGGCAGCCATTTTTGGAAAGGCATATCGATTAAGTTCGGATCATACAAACACCTTGCCCATACTTTTATGGTGGAGGAATCAATTGTCACGTATCTTTGTGGCATCTTCCAGTCGAACTGAAATAAGTCAATCGCGGCAAAAGGATATAAAAGCCAACCAGAGATAATGACATTTCGGATAAGAAAAGGTGCCGCCGTCAAGAGACCAAGAGAAAAATAAATGAAAATATCCTTGATTCGTTTGGCTTTGATAAGACACACAAGCGGAAAGATTACGAGCAAAATCAGTAATCCAGTAGATAGTTTGAGAGTCATTACATACACTGAAAAAACGCTTAAAAGTGCAAATGCATCAACGTTATGAGGGGATTGTTCTATTGTTTCACACCAACGGGCAATCAAATAGAGCGCCATATACATGGAGGCATAATCGGAGGCTGGAGAGATGCATCCGGTCAAGTTGACAAGCACATAGAAAAGGATACCAACGCAACACATATCCGACAGATGACTTGTATGGGTGAGAAATCCGCGCAGGTGGTGTATGGACCATAGTATTAAGATAATGGCAATAAAGCCTGTTGTACAGTGAAGTGATTGACCACACAAGAATTGCATACTAAATAGAGATGCAAATGCAAAATAGGAACTGTTGTATGCAAAATGCCATTGCAAGTTTCCAAGACCTTTTACAACACCATATTCCTCATACCATCGAATTGCTTGTGCATGGTACAGGCTTGTGTCTGTGTGGATAGTACCGCGCGATGTATAAAAGGCAATAAAAAGAATAAGCCCAATATATAACAATCCTTGCCAAGAAAAGAAGGCAAGTTTTATTTTTTGTAGAGTTTCTTTATAAAAAGAATGTGGATAGAGAATCAGTGTAACAGTGCAGAGTATAACTAGAAGTAAATTGGCAAAAAAGCCGATTTTGCAAAAAAGGCTTAGCATCTGGGCGTAAACAGTAGTGACTGCAATACCACATAATATCAAGGAAAAAAAAGTAACGGTAAATGGTCTTTTTAAAAGAACTGATAATAGCTTAAAAAATCCCAAACCAATCAGATATGTGATAATAAAAATATATCCCCAATTTAATAATACTGTTATCATAGTACTCCTCCGTTTTAATATTTTTGTAAATTGATATAGTTTTAGTCTGTGTCTGTATGCTTATAGATATTCATAGGCATATTATAACTTATCAGAAGTTGCCCTTTACTTCTGATAAAAGGCGCTGTCCTTTGCGCCGTAAATTGACTAAAAGAAGCTGCTCTTGCTTCTTTTAGTATAGAAGGAAAAAGGACAAAAGACAAGTAAGGTTAATAATTTCTTGCAATTTGTGATAAGAGTGGTTAGAATAATACTAAATTATAAAAATTACTTGGCAAAGGAAAGAACGTATGCGCATAAAACGAGATAGTGATGGTATATTATATGTATTATCTTCTATGATTGGCATTGTGGTGTTTATAGCATTATATGGAGTTGCTATATTAAATCCAACCTATGATGATTGGCTGTTGGGGAAAGGGGATTTAACACAACATTATTTAGGATGGTGTTTTTATAGAAGTAGTGATTGGACTTTTCCGATTGGTCTTACAAATAATTTGGCGTACCCTTCCTACACCTCTATTATTTTCACAGATTCCATACCAGTACTAGCTGTTTTTTTTAAACTATTTTCGTCTATTTTGCCAGATACGTTTCAATATTTTGGATGGTGGGGAATCGCCTGCTTTGTACTAAATGGATTTTTTGCTGTTAAAATATTACGGGAATTTTCTATTGGAAAAATACAGACATTGATTGGCAGCGTTTTTTTTGTGGTGTCGCCGATTGTAATTGAACGGATGTTTAAACATACTTCGCTCGGTGGACATTGGATAATTCTTGCCGCCATCTATTTATATATCAGAAATAGAAGAGATTATCAAAATACCAAAAAAGCGATATTGTGCTGGGGCATTTTAGGGGCGCTTATTGCAGCCGTGCATTTGTATTTTCTTCCAATGTGCGGTGCATTTTTGTGTGGATATATTTTATGTAGTATTTTAAGGGAAAGAAGATTCCAGTGGAAGTATTTGTTTCCTGGAGTGTCTTTTGTTGGTATGCTTTTTGTCAGCACCTATCTGCTAGGAGGATTTTCGACGCGCGCAGTATCGAATGACAGGGGACTGGGAGAGTGCAGTTTTAATTTAAATGGTTTTTTTAATGAGAAAGGATATTCTCGTTTTTTTGATACACTTCCGATGTACAACGAGCTGCAGTATGAGGGATTTGCATATCTTGGACTTGGAATCTTTGTGCTAATGTCAATTGCAGTTATTTTTGTGGTTTTAGAGCTGATAAAAAACAAAGGTCAATGCATGAAAAAGAATTGGATAGAGATCTTAGCTGGAATGATAATATCAGTGGGATTAATTTTGTTTGCGGCTTCTCCTGTAGTGACTTGGAATGATAAACTTTTGTTTGTGCTTACAGACAGCAGTACACTGACGCACTATTGGAGCATTTTCCGCGCTACAGGAAGAATTATTTGGCCAGTAAATTATTTGATATATATTGTTGTGATTGCCTGCAATGCGAAGTTGTGGGACAGTGTTTTGGAAAACAGCAGGCTGCAATACAGAAAAACAGCAGTTATTGCTGGGACTGTGACAATAGCGGTTTGTTGTTTTCTTCAAATATTTGACATTAGCGGCAGACTTGTGGATTTGAGAAAGCAGTTTGCAAAAAAAGAGACTTATGTTTCGCCTTTCCAAGATCCAGTTTGGGAGGAACTTTCAGAGAGAGAGAGTCTGAAACATTTGGTTTGGGTGTCAAATAACTTTGAAAATAGAGAGATATTAGAGATGGCAAAGTGGGCAATTGACAATAGGCTCACAATGAATAACTTTTATTTTGCGCGGGGAATCGGTGTAGATGAGGATACACAAGAAGCGTTGCGCAATCCAGATGACACATATCTTTTTGTATTTCGGCAAAATGAAATACAAAAAAATATAGATAGTGATCTTAATTTTTATAAGGCAGATGCATATGTTGTGGGGACAACGTTTGCGTTGAGACAGGAAAGGTATCAGTTGGATGAGTTTTGATTTGTTAGAGCAGTTAAATAAAAGGATTCCAAAACATACAAGAATATGTTTTTTATCCGGTATTATTGTGGGATGGCTTACGCACTTTTATATGCTTACACACAAGTTTCTCAATTGGGATGATGCGAACAGTATGGGAACTTATGGCAGTGGTGATTACTTGGGGAGATGGTTTTTAAAGTATATCCATCCGCTTGGGGGAAGATTCAGCGTGCCGGCTGTGCATGGCTTTTTATTAATATTGTGTATTGCCATATCAGCCTGTTTGGTTTTGGAAATTTTGCAGTTAAAAAGTACTACGAGTGCAGTTCTTACAGCGGTGGTGCTTGAGACGTTTCCAAGCGTGGTTAGTACAATGTCCTTTATGTTTATGGCGCATACTTCTGGAATTGGTATTTTGATGGTAACGCTGTCGGTATATTTATTGCGAAAGTATCGGTATGGGTGGCTGCTTTCTATAGGATTACTAATCTGTGCACTTGGAACTTATCAAAGTTATGCGAGTTTGGCGATCACGTTAATGTTACTTGGTATGATTTCTGATATTTATCACGACAAAAAATTTCCTGAAATATTGAAAAGAGGAATCCTGTGTGTGATAGTACTTGGCATAAGTGTTTTTCTGTATATGAAACTTTCCCATATTATATATCCCAACATTGACAATGAAACATACGGTGGTATAGGAAATATGGGACAGATTGCAATTGGGGAGATGCCAATTTTAATTGCGCGCTGTTATAAGCGTTTTTTGGAATACTTTCTTTGGAAACCATTTGCGTTTGTAAGCAGTACAGCACAGGCAGCAAATGTTATTACTTGTATCCTTGCGATTGTATTATTTGTATATCTTGCGATTGAGAGAAAACTATATAAAGACAAGCTTACATTTTTCATGTTGATCGTTCTGTGCTTTTTGGTTCCGCTAGCCGCAGCCTTTATCTATTTTATGGCACCAGAAGTAAGCTACTCTATGTTGATGTTGTATGCTTATGCACTGATTTATATACTGGTATTGGCGCTTTTGGAATATTGTATGGAGGATTGGCATGTAAAGCCAATATCCGTGAGATGGAGAAAGATAATGCGTTATTTGCTTGTAATTATTACAGTGTCTACGATATTTGTGAGTGGTTATACGGATTATCTTTTGGCGAATCGCGCATACTTGAGGACAAATTTTGCGACAGAGCGTGTACAACAATATTTTAATAGAGTGATTGCTATGGTTGAGACAACCCCAGGATTTGAGGAAGGGGATAGCATTGAGATATTGGGAGAATTTCATTATAAGGATAATCCAAGCAGCGTGGAAGTTGATGTACTTGATGCGGAGGACCTTAGAGAGCTTGACGGTATTGCACTTGAGAATGGTCTTATCACAATGAGCGTGCGAGATAATTTTATCAAAATGTTTGTTGGGTATGAGATGGCCGATCTGCGATTTGATAAGAAAGAGGAAATTATGCAAACAGAGATTTATCGCAATATGCCAGCGTATCCCCATAGTGGATGTGTACAAAAAATTAATGATATATGGGTTGTAAAGATGTGTGAATAATGGGTAAAAAGTGAAATGATGTGTCAGAATAAAAGGCTGATGCATCATTTCTTATTTTTTGCAAAAAATGAAAAAGAGATTTATAAACAAAGTATAAATTGCTTTAAAATTTTGTTAAAAAGAAGCTAAATATGTTGTGATGCGATTCATTGCGATTTATACTTTAGAACGAGTTTGAGTGAATCGATTAAAGGTGCGGCATAGATGGAAATTCGTTTTAGAAATTATAGAAGAGCAGCGATAATACTATTGCTATTTTTACTGACAGCCACAATTGGAGTGCTAGATTTTACAGAAGGAAATTCTGTGAGTGCAGAGCAAGCCACAGTTTCTGAGGGAGCGTTTGCGCTTTCTGTTGAGGTGAAGAAGAATGTTAGCGTTAAGTGGTGGAAAGATGAGCAAAATAACAAATATTATTTGTTTCTGCCAGGAGCGTTTCAGGGACAAAGATTAAATTTGAATTTTTCTGGCACAGAGGTTATCTATATTGATGGGAAAGAAATAAAGAGTGGTGAAAAATATCGTTTTTCACAGGGAGAGTATACAGTGAGTATAGATGATTCACCGGACAGTTTGAACTATGCATTGGAAGTGATGTATACTTCTGAGATTCCTGCACTTTTTCTGGCAACGGATTCAGGGACATTAGACCAGATCCATGCGGCAAAAGACTATTCGGAGTCTGGAACAGCACTGATTTTAGATGGAAAGGGACACAAATATTTTGAGGGGAATATTGAGGAAATACACTGTCGCGGTAATTCTTCTTTTGAAGATACAGATAAGAAATCGTATACCATAAAATTAGAACACAAAGCGGATTTGTTTGGAATGGGTTCGGCAAAAAAGTGGATTTTGATTGCAAATGCTTTTGACCATACGCTTCTTAGAAACGCGACAGCCTTTTCTATGGCGAAACTGTTGAATTTAGCATATACGCCGGATGCACAGTATGTAGATGTGTATGCAAATGGCAACTTTCTCGGAAACTATCTGCTTACGGAAAAGATTGAAGTGGGGAAAAATAGAGTTTCTGTCCGCGATTTGGAGGACGAAGTGAAAACGTTGAATGACAATGTGCCTCTCGATTCGATGGAATTTTTTATGGAGCCTCAGGGAAGGCTCTTTAGTACCAAAGGATACCGAATACCAGAACAGCCAGATAATATTTCGGGTGGATATTTGCTAGAACTTGATTCGAGTGACCGTTATGGATTGGAGGCGAGTGGATTTCTTACTTCCCGAATGCAGCCAGTGGTATTTACAAGCCCGAAGTACGCATCTTATGAGCAGGTATCCTACATTGCCAATCGCTATCAAGACTTTGAGGATGCAATCTTCTCTGCGGATGGCCATAGTCCCTATACTGGGGCGGCATACAGCGATTATATTGATATGGATTCATTTGCGCGGAAATATCTGCTTGAGGAGTTTGTAAAAAACTTGGATGCTTCTTTTACAAGTCAGTATTTGTATAAATATGACGACAGCATCAGTGACAAGTTCTTTGCGGGACCTTGTTGGGATTATGATAAGTCTATTGCTGCGTCTGGTATCACCAATTCTGGAATTAATTTGCACGATCCTGTTGGGTTGTATGCTGCGTCGCAGGAGAAAGATTCTGATATTTGGTATGCTTTGTATCAGCATGAGGATTTTAGAAAAGAAGTGGCAAGGATATTTTTTCAAGAATTTGAACCGCAGCTTAGAAAATATGCAGAGGATATGCTTTATCAGAATAGGGAACTGATTGCGAAGTCAAATGATTGTAATATGATTCGCTGGAATATCTTTTCGGATGCAAAAGGACTCGCTCAAAAGCAGGAAGCATATATGGCAGACGTACAAGAATTGTTGACATTTATTGAGCAGCGCCTTGATTATCTAAAGAGTGAGTGGGGGCAGATACCATATGAGTGAGTACAGACATGAATATAAATATATCTGTTCTGGGCAGCAGTTGGCATTGATTGGAAATAAAATACAAGGATTGATGGAATATGATAAATATGCTGGTGACAATAAGCAGTACAGAATAAGAAGTTTATATTTTGATGATTATGAGGATCGCTGTCTCTATGACAATATTAATGGAAATGACCCGCGCGAGAAATTTCGGCTGAGGATTTATAATGATGATAAAACATATATTCGATTAGAGTTAAAGAAAAAAGAGCGCGGTAAAACAAGAAAACTCTCATGTAGCATTGATGAAGCACTGTGTAGGAAGATAATGCAAGGTTTGCCAGCAGACATGAATGCAGTGGATGCAGATGTGTATCGCAAGTTTTGTCTGTGGCAGAATATACGACTTTTGAGACCAAAAGTGATTGTTGAATATGACAGAATCCCTTTTGTATATAGAGATGGCAATGTTAGAGTAACATTTGATACAAATATACGTTCTGGGAGCTTCGTAGAAGGATTTCTGGATAACAATATTGTCTCAAGGCCAGTTATGCCTTTTGGAGAACATATTTTGGAAGTTAAGTTTGACGAACTGCTTCCAGATTTTATCTATTCGGCGGTTCAGACAGAAGGATTGCGCCAGACGACGTACTCCAAATATTATATGTGCAGGAAATACAGCATTGCAGGAGGAAATATGCTATGAAGTTCAATGATGTCTTAAAAAAGTCATTTGTCAACACGTTTGCGGTGGCTGATTTATCTTTGTCAGAAATGATATTGATTTTTGCCATCACTTTAATTTTTGCATTATATATTTATTTTATCTATCGAATTTTTGCAAGAAAAAATTTTTATAATAAAAGCTTTAACATTTCTCTTGCGGCAACTGCAATGATCACGGCGGCGGTTATTATTACCATTCAGTCCAGCATTGTGGTTTCTCTTGGTATGGTGGGCGCATTATCCATTGTCAGATTTCGGACGGCGGTAAAAGACCCTTTAGATTTAGTTTTTATGTTTTGGGCTTTAGCAATAGGAATTATTTGTGGTGTAGGATTATTTAATGTGGCTGGCATTTTATCAATAATTGTGACAGCGATGATTTTTGTGTTGGATAAGCTTCCTGTTGCGCAGGCGCCAATGATACTGATGGTGCAGACGATGTACTGCGATATGGAGGAGGATATCAGCAAGGTTGTGACAGAATACACGAAATATTTTAAGGTAAAATCGAGGAATATTGCGCCCGAACGAATGAGTATTGTGATGGAGCTGCGAGTGAAGGACGGCGGCGGTCTTGTGCAAAAACTAAGTGCTCTTGAAGGGGTATCTTACGTATCGATAATTGACCATGACGGGGAAGTGACTTATTAAATTAATATGAGAGTTCTCTATAAAACCAGGCAAAGGATTGTTTTATGCCTGGTTTTTTATGCGCACGCTGATGCAGAGGGAATATGCCATTGCATGGCGCATCGGCGGCGCGTGAGTAGGGAAGATGAGACTTCCCTACTCGATTGCGCAGACACATGCAGAGGAAATATGTCAGTGCATGGTGCGGGTGTGAAAAGTAATATAAAAATGAGATTAAAAAATGAGATTGCCAACAAGTATACAATGATTTACAATCAATATAGAAAAGTGTGACAAGTGCATTGGGGTTACAGTTTAGCCTCAGGAATTTGCATTTACTGCAAAGTTTGTGAAATAACGTAGTAGTTGAGATGCATCAAGCCACTACGAAGTGGTTTTGCATGGCTTGATGCTTGTAACAGAAAGCCGAAGGCTGAACTGTTACCATTGGGAGATAAAGAAAAGGGGACTGATTATAGATGACAAAAATTCGGGAAAAGTGGATAGATGTGACAAGGGGATTTGCAGTTTATTTAGTGGTATTAGGACATAGCATTCAATATGCAACCTCACAAAATTATGATTTTAATGGAAACTTGGTATTTCAGTTAATTTATGGATTTCACATGCTGCTTTTTATGATTGTGAGCGGATATCTTTTCTGGTATTCTTTGAACAGATATGATTTGGTACATGGATTTTTGTCAAAACTAAAAGGGATTATGATTCCTTGGTGCTGTATCTTATTTACTTGAAATTAGGTTTCGCAGAAATAATTACGGGAACAATTGGGAGTGCTTTTGTTATTGTAATGTTTTATAGTCTTTGCAATGAGAAAAGATTTAAAGTGTTTGGCAAGTTGGGCGAAGTATCTATTGGAATTTATTTGTTTACTTTTACAAAAAATGCAGTGACAAGTCTATTGTTTTTGGGCAGACAAAGAAGGGGAGGAATAGAGAAGAAATGAATGGTGATAGACAAAAGGGGATTCTTTATATTGTGGTTCCTTGTTACAACGAGGAGGAAGCTTTGGAAATTTCGGCTGCAAAATTATTGGACAAGCTTCATAAATTGACCCAAAAAGAATTGATATCCAATAAAAGTCGGGTTGTGTTCGTAGATGATGGTTCAAAGGATAGGACATGGGAGATTATTCAAGAATTATATAAAAAGAATGAAGAAATAAAAGGGCTCCGTTTTGCACATAACAGGGGACATCAGAATGCGATTCTTGCGGGTATGATGTATTCTAGAAAATATTGTGATTATACAATCACAATTGATGCGGATTTGCAGCAGGATATCAACGCAATGGAATGGTTTATCGAGGCGTATAATGATGGGAATGAGATTGTTTATGGTGTGCGTAATTCAAGAAATACAGATGGGATTTTTAAAAAATTTTCAGCAACTTTATTTTATAAGATTATGAAACTAATGGGATGCGATATTTATGAAAATTCAGCAGATTACAGATTGATGAGCGCCAAAGCACTCAATGCTTTGGTAGAGTATGACGAGGTAAATCTATTTCTCCGTGGCATTATTCCTGATATTGGTTTACAATCCACGGTTGTGCATTTTGATGTATTTCCGCGGATGCAAGGAAAATCAAAATATTCTCTATCAAAAATGTTTACATTGGCTGCAGATGGAATCACATCTTTTAGTATTAAGCCAATTCGGATGGTTTTGGCGATGGGCATTCTGGCTTTGTTGGTAGGAATAGGCATGATTATACACATTATATACGAGCATTATTTTGGCTATACAGTTAGTGGATGGTCCTCTATATTGATGTCGATTTGGGTTCTTGGCGGGGCGATTCTATTGTCTCTTGGTATTATTGGCGAGTATGTAGGCAGAAATTACATGGAGACAAAACATCGACCTAGATATTTTTTCTGGGAAATCTTGTCGAGAGATGAGTGATATCAATAAAGAAATTATAGGGAGTATAAATATGACTTTGGCAAGAAAATTATGGAAAAGATATCAAGTTTATCTTGTCTACACAATGTGTTATTGGGGATTTGCTATTTTTAAAATTTATGATATGAGCAGCAATGGGTATGCAGCACTAGGAGGATGGGATGCAGTAACGCAGATGTATCCTGTTATGATGTATATTAGCAGAATGATTCGCAGCTTTATATCAAATCTCACTATTCCACTGTTTGAGTTGAGTTTAGGTATGGGAGATGACTTGATCACAGCGTTAAACTGGCATGGTTTTGGCGATCCATTTTATTTGTTAAGTGCTTTGATATCAGAGTTTAGTTTACCCTTTTTTTATTCGTTTTTGTTTTATTTTAGGGTTTATTTAGGCGGAATCGCGTTTTTATGGTTTGTGAGAGAACATAATAATGAATTGAAAACAAGCGCATATGTAATAGGAACATTTGTTTATACTTTTAGTGGTTTTACATTGCAAGCCAATATTCATATAATTTTTGTTCATGCGATGATGTACATTCCTATGATGTTGTTAGGTGGGGAGAGAGTTCTAAAAGAGAAGAGAAAAGGGATACTTTTCATAAGTACATTTCTGTTTGCTCTTTGTGGATTTTATTATCTTTATATTGGGTCAATCGCTTTGGGGATATATGTAATATACCGATTGATTAAAATGCATGAGCAGTGGAAAAGTAGTTTTATAAAAATATTTGAGATGGTTATAGAGTATCTTTTAGGGCTTGCACTGGCAGCTTTTATATTTTTACCATCTGTTCTAGGTTTTCTTAACAGCAATAGAGCATATATGCAGACGCAGTTTGATCTGATATATTCATGGAAAGAGATAAAAAATTTTTTAATAAATTTGTTTTTTCCACAGACCAATGGACAAGTGCTTTCTGTCGCGGCAATCGGAGTAATCGCAGTATTGTGTACTTTATTATCAACAAAAGGAAAACAAGAAAAGTTCAATATTAGTGTGCTAATTTTGCTTACGTGGATTCCAGCAGTTAGTTGTGTTATGTCAGGATTTGGTGCTATTTATGATAGATGGGAAGTAGTCATTATACTTTATATTGCATATTTAGTAGTGATGCAGTGGGATTTTCTTCAGGAATTAAATGTGGTTCAAAAAATAATATTGACTGGACTATTTTGTTTTTTGGGTTTCTATGGAAAGATAAAGAACTGGTGGGATACGGAACAATTTCCAATCGTTATGTTTTCTTATGGATTGATTGTGGTATTTCTATGTATTTTATTTCCGATTGCAAGAAGAATGAAAATGAGCGCATTGTGCAATTTGCTGTTTGCTTGTGTGATGATTATCACAATCTGTAAGGCATGGCAGTGCAATGCAAGAGATAGAGAAATCTTTTATGTTATGGAACGCAATGTAGTGGATGAGCTGATTGACGATACTGCTGTCTATCGTATCAGTAATGAGAGAACTTTTACAGAGCCAAGAAATGGACAGAATATCGCCTTACTTCAACAATATTATGGGGTGTCAGAGTACTTTAGTATAGAAAATCCTTATTTTACCAATGCGTTATTGGAGTGGGATGTCAATCCAGATTCTTCGCTAAATCATATGAATGTTGGACTCGATCAGAGAACAATCCTAGAAACACTTTCCGCTGTAAAGTATATGGTGAAACGAACAGATTCCAATGTTTTGATTCCATATGGATACGAAAAAGTGAGAGAAACGCAAGATGGAGAATGGAGTTTGTATGAAAACAGCAATGCACTTCCTCTTTTCTATTCTTATGATTCTGTGTTGGAAGAAGGATTATATGAGGGAAAAAATGGATTTGAGAAACAACAGATTATTCTGAATACCGCGGTGATAGAAGCGTATGAAGGAAAGCTTCAGCGCGTAAATATACCTGAAACAAGATTAAAACAAATACAATATCAGATTAAGAATATTGAAAAGGGAAAAGTTGAAAATGGTATGGTTATTTTAAAACCTGGTGCGGTTTTATCGCTTCAAGTTCCATTGGAAAGAAAGGGAGAAAATTATTTATCCTTTGATCATATGGACTTGAATGGTGGTTTTACAGTAAAAGTTCCGGCAGAGAATCGGATAAAAGAAGTAAATATTACGCGAGAATTTTACAATGGAAATGCAGGGGTAAATTTGGGCGCTGCAACATCTGTAGAGGAACAGGAGATTACGATTTCTTTTATCAAAGCAGAAAGCTTTCGTGTGGACAACTTAAAAATTTTTTCTTATGATTTTTCTGATTTTGAAGAATGTATTTTGCAGAGAAAAGGCGCGTCTGTCACAGATATTGCACTAACTACAAATCAAATAGAATGCACTGTAGATTCAGAGCGAGATCAAATATTATGTATTGCAATTCCTTACAGTAAAGGATGGAATGCATGTGTGGACGAAAAAAAGGTCAAAGTATATCCAATGAATGATATGTTTATGGGAATTGAGCTTCCAGAAGGAGAACATCATGTTGTTTTGTCATATTGTACGTATGGGCTGAAAACAGGTATCGGTATCTCATTGTTTGCGTTACTCATCATTTTGTTTATTTTTGTTGGGAATATGAAACTGCATCGAAAAGGATATTAGATGTTACGATTTAGACATGTAACAATTCAGCCTTTGGCTTCTTGTTACAGGCATCAAGACATGCATAATCGCTTCGCGATGGCTTGATGCTTCTCAACCACTATGTATTTTTACGGACTTTGCAGCGTAGTGCAAAGTCCTAGGCTGAACTGTAACTTAGACATCAATAAATAGATAAAATGACATTGCCAAGAAACCTTTGATGGTTTACAATGAATATAATTAGACAAAATGAAATATTGAAACAAAGGCAGCTTTTGAGAGTATAGAAAAGTTATAGGAGGAACGAATATGGTAGCATTGGTAGGTTATACTGGATTTGTAGGAAGCAATCTTTATTCGAGGGCAAGAAACCGCATTAAGGGAGTGTATGATTCACAGAATATGGAGAAAGCGTATGGTCTTGAGCCGGAGGTTCTTATTTACGCGGGTGTGTGTGCGGAAAAGTATCTTGCAAACAATGCACCAGAGCAGGATTTGGAACAGATTTTGGAAGCGGAAAAGAACATAAAAGCAATTAATCCACAGCGTCTTGTGCTGATTTCTACTATAGATGTATACAGTAATCCCGTGGGTGTGGATGAGAAAGATTCCCCGCTGTCTGATGGAAAAGGCGGAAAAGAAGACCGTTTTCAGCCGTATGGACTAAATCGTTATTATTTGGAAAAGTGGGTGCGAAAAAACTATCCAAATGCACTGATTGTCAGATTGCCCGCGCTGTATGGATATAATATTAAGAAGAATTTTATCTATGATTATATGAATATAATTCCACCTATGTTGAAAAAGGAAAAGTATCTTGAATTGAAAGTTTTGGAAAAAGCGGAAGATGCGATTCGGTTAGAAGACTGTTATGAGCCGGCTGGAAATGGATTTTATCGCTGTGTAAAGCTTGACCGCGAGAAAAAAGAGCTTTTGAAGAAAAAATTTAAAAAATTGGGATTTACAGCGCTACACTTTACAGACAGCCGCAGCACGTTTCAGTTTTATTCGCTAGGGCGGTTGTGGGAGGATATTCAGACTGCATTGAATGAGAATATAACGTGCTTTAATGTCGCGACAGAGCCGGTTTCCGCCGCGGAAGTATATAAAGCATTGACAGGAGAAAGCTTTAAAAATGAGCTGAAAGGCACACCTGTAAAGTATGATTTTAGGACTACATATGCAGCAAGGTTTGGCGGCAAGGATGGGTATCTTTGTAATAAAGAGGCAGTTTTGACAGATATTAAAATGTTTGTGAATCATATGATTAAAGAGGGTGAACAGCGGTAACGCGCGGGTGTGAATAGTAACACGAATATAATCCAAAATCCTGACAAAAATAGGAGTACAGCTTTACAGTATCTTGTGGGACATGGTATAATGTCTACGACATTATACCTGCCCGAATGGGCATAGACATATTGTGATTGCAGATGGTTTTGAATAGAGGGAATGAAATGGAGAACATCAGAAGAAAGAACAAAATGATAGAGACATACAGTATCCTTTTGATTGATATCCTAGGTGTTGTCTTCTCCTATGCATTGTCTTTGTTTATCCGGTTTCGTATCATTCACTATGAAAATTATCCTGGACAGTTCCATTTGATGGTGGGAACTTATATTGTGGTTTTGTGCCTGCTCTACAATATGTTTCTCGATGCGAACAGAAACTTTTTTACCAGAGGTTATTATCAGGAATTTTACTACACAGTGCGATATACACTGATTCTTGTGGTGGGTTTAGTGGTAGTGTTGTATCTTACACAACAATCCTATGAGTTCTCTCGTTCTGTATATGGGATTTTTGCCATTTTAAATACGTTGTTCACATATGCGGCGCACATGGTCTTTAAAAAAGTCATGTGGAAGTATTATAGAAAGAGCACCAGTGCGGAAAAAATGCTTGTCATTACAAAGGATCTTATGGCGGAAGAAGTGATGAGCAATCTAATCAAAGGAAAAGAATGGTATTATGATATTACGGCGGCGGTCATATATGATGCGGATCGAATAGGGCAGTTAATCAAGTCGGTTCCTGTTGTTGCAGCAAAGGAAAATCTGTACGAAACGGTTGTTCAGATGGCAGTGGATGAAGTGTTTATCTGCCTTCCCGAAGTGCCAGTGATTGAAATTCGCGATATGGTTCAGCGGTTTGAGGAGATGGGATTGACTTGTCATTACAATGTGGATTTGTTTCGTCGTGCTAATCCGAATACTTATGTGCAACAGATGGCGGGTTACAGTGTCATATCGTTTGCATTAAAAACAATGGATTCAAGAAGGATGTTAATTAAGCGGCTGATTGATATTCTAGGGGCACTTGTGGGGCTTTTTTTCACGGCGTTAATTACGCCGTTTGTGGCGTTGGCAATTAAGATGGACTCGCCAGGTCCTGTATTTTTTTCTCAAATGCGCATTGGAAAAAATGGGCGGCGTTTTAAGATATGGAAATTTCGTTCCATGTATATTGATGCGGAGGAGCGAAAAAAAGAATTGCAAGCGCAAAACGAGATGAACGGTCTGATGTTCAAGATGGAAGATGATCCGCGCGTTACAAAGGTGGGGCGTTTTTTGCGCAGGACAAGCATAGACGAGACGCCGCAGTTTCTTAATATTTTGGTGGGGAATATGAGTTTGGTTGGTACGCGGCCGCCGACGGAAGATGAATTTGAACAGTACAGTGGTTACTACAGGAGACGTATGAGTATCACACCCGGGCTGACGGGATTGTGGCAGGTTAGCGGCAGGAGTGACATTCAAGATTTTGAGGAGATTGTAAAGATAGATCTGGAATATATTGACAACTGGTCACTGGGGCTGGATATTAAGATTTTGTTTATGACAGTGTTTACTGTTTTAGGAAGAAAGGGTTCAAAATAGGGAGTAAGATGAAAAAACTGCGGTATTGTGAAATATTAAGAACAAAGATTAATGTGACAAATATGCAGGACACACTTGCCTATATTGATAAGCATTTAGATGCGTTGCGAGGAAATTATATCTGTGTCTCCAATGTACACACGACAGTGATGGCATATGAGAACAAGAGATATCGCACAATACAGAATAGTGCTGCGATGGCGCTGCCTGACGGGGCGCCGCTTTCTCACTATAGTAGACGCATGGGATTTCGAGATGCCGAGCGTGTTACAGGGCCAGATTTGATGGTGGAATTATTTCGGCTTTCTCCGCAGAAGGGGTATAAACATTTTTTTTATGGCGCGACGAAACAGACGCTTGAGACAATGCAAGATGCGCTTGAGAGGGATTATCCAGGGATAGTGATTGCTGGAATGTACGCGCCCCCATTTCGACCACTTACAGCAGCGGAAGATGCCAAAATAATACAACAAATAAATGATGCTGCGCCAGACTTTGTGTGGGTGGGACTGGGTGCTCCCAAGCAGGAAGAATGGATGTATGCACACAGAAAGAAGCTTTGTGCAGTGTCGATTGGCGTGGGAGCAGGTTTTGACTATCTGGCTGGAAATATTAAGCGCGCTCCGCGCATTATGCAGAAACTTTGTTTGGAGTGGCTCTACAGACTGCTGCAAGATCCAAAGCGACTGTGGAAACGGTATGTGACTACTAATGCACGGTTTATCTGGTATTTATTAAGAGAAAGGACAGTGAGAGAAAGGACAGCAAAAAAAGATGGCAGATAAGATTTGGTTTCATGCAGATGATTATGGGGTGACAATCGAGCAGTCCAAACGTATTTTAGAGTGCTGGCAGAATGGCGTATTAAACAGCATTAGTGTGCTGCCGAACACCCCTGTATTAAAAGAAGTATTGAAACTTTTGGACCAAGCTGATCCAAAAGGAACACAGATTCGACGTGCTCTTCATTTGAATTTTGTGGAGGGGAAACCGCTTGCAGGGGCAGAAAATGTACCAGATTTAGTGGATAAGACAGGTTACTTTGACAAAGGTTTCTTGCAGTTTTTTCAGTGGAATTATCTGAAAAAGGGGGTAAAAAGACAAGCACTTACGCGGCAAATTCAATTGGAGATTGCAGCGCAGTTGCGCGCTGTGACAAAAAAGAATGATTTTAGGATAACAGCGATTGACTCCCATCAGCATTATCACATGATACCCATTGTGTTTGATAGCTTGATGAAAGTGCTGTCAAAGAAAGAGTTTGAAAGTCTTAAAATTTGTCATATTCGAGTGCCAGTCGATCCTGTGACGCCTTTGTTGCACAATGTGCGAATGTGCAGTGATATACCGCCGATTAACTGGGTGAAATGGTGTATTCTAAAAATATTTGCGAGGCGAACTAGAAAAATACTGAACAGCAGAGGAGTGAAAGTGCCAGTATTTTTTGGTATTTTCTATACTTGTGAGATGAAAAAGGCGGTTGTAGAAGCATTGCTCCCGTCATACAAGGCTTATGCGGACAAAAAGGGGCAGGAATTGGAATTGATGTTTCACCCTGGAAACCTTACGGATTGCACTGAACTTTTGGATAAGAGGAGCAGAGAACTTGCGACGTTTTATCTATCTGATAACAGACAGGATGAGGCGGAGTGCTTAAAGAGGATGAAGGAGATTATGAAAAAATGACAAAGAAAAACAGAAATAAGCGGTCCGCAGCAGCTATTTTGATGACTGCTGTAGTGGCTTCTGTGTCACTTGTGGGCTGTAAAGGAGAATCCGATAATACAGTTGTGATTCAGGAAGGAGAGACACCGGCAGGATGTATTTCAGGCTGTACCTGTAAAGGCTGTATCTGTTGTGAAACTATTCTTGCAGAGAAAGGGGAGCTGTCGGCATCAACTGCTACAGAGGCAGAACAAGCGCAGACCACGACAGAAAATGTGTTGGATCAGGAAACGTCGGTAGTACAGACTTCTGAAGCACAGCCTAATACAACAGAATCTTCTGCAACAGAGCAAGCCTCAGAGGAAGGTCCAAAAGAAGTTGGTCAGCTTTCGGAAGGAGAGATTGCAGCTAGAAAGGAGCAGCAGGCGAATTTCGCGGAGGCGAGAGAAGCTTTATATAGCCTTCCAAATTCCAAAGAAAAAACAGAGAAAATTAATCAGATGGACAGACAGATTTTGGCGAACAATGCCTATGATTTTAGCGGTCGGAATGTGGTGTTTATTGGCGACAGCATTACAGAGGGCATTGAGGGCGCAGTGGATGCACAAGGCAATTATATCAGCTATGTCAATTATGCGGATGCCTACTTGCATTTTCAGAGGACGCTAAATCATGGTGGCGGTGGCAGAATGTTTACGCCTTATGCAGATGATGCGTTGTCTCTCGCAATGAATTTTGGCAATATCACAAATAATGAATCGGATATTATTGTTGTTTTTGCGGGAGTGAATGATTATCTAAGCACTCCAGAGAACAAGCGCTACGGCGATATAAATGATACGGTCAGCACTGCGGGATACTGCGGTTCTGTGCGGTATTTTATGAAGCAGCTCAAAGAGTATTATGGAGATAAGGATGTATTTTTTGTGACAATGTACAATATTTCAAAGACAGTTACATGTACTTACTCAGATGCGACGGAGCCGTTGACGCTAAATGATTATCTTGATGTGCAGCGAAAGCTTGCCAGTGAGTTTGGATTTCATGTGATTGAGCTATATAATATTGGATTTATGGATTGTTCTGACCCTACAACATCTGACTATTATCTAGCAGATGGTCTTCATCCAAAAGATAATGGGAATATTGTTTTAGGAGAGCATATTGCGGCAGAACTTTCTCTTTATTTCGGGCAGAAGTAGAGAGGTTGACCGCAGATGTATACGAAGGCATAAAAACGGAAAAGATACAACTATAGAAAATCAAGATTAAGGAACTATAAAGAATCAGGAGAATACATTTGGTGGAAATTGTTCGATGGGGAATATTGCTGGCTCTCGTTCTGCCAGTGCCGTTTTTTCTGGGATTAATACCTGTAACACATATGAATCGCTTGCAAAAGACACCCGCAATGACTTATGTCTGCGGGTGGTTTGTGAGCTTTTTTCTGTTTGAGCTGACTGCAGTTCCATTTATTTTGTTAGAGCAGCGTTTTACTGTGTTAGTGATTGTGTACACTTGTATTGTTGTGGCCGCTTTGGTGATTTCTTTGTGGAAAGGACGCAGTCTCTGGAAAGTCTATTATGAACAGATTTGTCAGATACGAGAAATGCCTAGACATGTAAAATTGGGGTGGGTTGTTTTCTTTTTGATTGTGTTGTTTCAGATTGGATATGCAGTGCTGTACGAGTATTATGATGGGGATGATGCATATTATATTGCGACGGCAGTGCTTACAGATGCATTTGATACAATGTATTTGCGCGACACATATACTGGTTATATTTATCCGCTGGATACAAGACATGCTTTTTCACCAACCCCAATTTATCAGGCGTGGCTGTCAAGACTGAGTGGCATTGCGCCTGCGGCGGTCGCGCACAGTGTCTTAGCACCTGTGTGGCTTGTTTTTCTGTATTGTATTTATGGACAGATTGGCAGTAGACTTTTATGGAATAGAAAAAATTACAAACCTGTTTTTATGATATTGCTTGCAGTATGGTTCATGTACGGAAATATTTCGCTGTATACTACAGAAACTTTTGCAATGACTAGAACATGGCAAGGAAAAGGACTGATGGCGGGTATGGTTATTCCTGCACTTTTTTTAAGCTTGCTCTACTTGGCACAGGAGACAACCAGTCAGGGTATGTGGATGCTTTTTATCTGTGTGTGTGTGTCGGCAGTTTTTGCCACAAGCACTTCTTTTATGATTATACCAACTATGACTGGTATGGCGGCAGTACTGATTGGTATCCGAAAAAAAAGCTTAAAATTTGCGGTGGAATTATTTTTGTGCTGTGTGCCTTGTCTAATGCTGGCAGTGTGTTATTTTATTGTAAAGTAGGGTTATGGAGTTGGAGATAAAAGATGATGGAAAAGTTGAGTCAGGTTATAAAAGCACTTTTGGAAGATGTGCTTTTATATAATAATGAAAGTTTTCTAATACCACTCTTTTTAATCGCACTGCTGTTCTTATGGATGACAGAGAAGGACAGAAAAGTGCGGGTTGTCCTGCTGTATTTTGTGGCAGCGCTTGGTGTGGTCTTTTTATGTCCGCTCTATGCGTGGATTGGGATGAAGATTGATGCAGATGTCTATTATCGCGTTCTATGGTCGTTGCCAATGGGCATTTTGGTTTGCTACAGTGTGGTGAAATTAATGACGCGGTTTCGGTCGATTTTTGCGAAGACACTAATTTTTTTAATAGCGGTGTTGGCGATTATGATCAACGGGGATTTGGTGTACACAAAATCCATGCATGTTAAGTCGAGCAATGCATATCATGTCCCACAGATTGTGATTGATGTGGCAGATGCGCTTAAATTGGAAAACTATAGACCAATCGCAGTGCTTCCAGCGGAGCTGCTGCCGTTTTTGCGACAATATACGGCAGATATTTTTACGCCTTATGGCAGAAATATCTTAGAACCGGCATGGACTTTTCAAAATGAACTGTATGATGCGATGGAGGGAGACCGCGACGCATATGATGTGGCTGAAGTAGCCAGATGTGCGCGCAATCATCAGTGTGCTTTTGTTGTGCTATCGTCTGGAAAACAAATGAATGGCAGTATGGAGGAAGAAGGATATTTTTTATTTCGGTTTGTGCAAGGATATTTTATTTATATGGATTACAATTATTATTGGGTGTTTAAGGAACAGGGACTTTTGGATGCGGATGTGATTGAGGCAGGGGGATGAACAAGATGCGATCATTGAAAAATATTATACTGTTGCAAGCTGTCATTGTAATTTACACAATCTCGGGCGTGATGTCCAAGGAGGCTTCTAAAAGTCAAGGAAATTTAACGCGATTTTTGTTTTTCTTTGGAATGGAATTTGTTATTCTGGCAGTTTATGCGGTATTGTGGCAACAGATTATCAAGCGGTTTGAGCTGTCTGTCGCTTATGCAAATCGTTCGATGGCAGTTGTCTGGTCTATGGTGTGGGCAGTTGTCTTTTTTCATGATACCATAACAATACAAAATATTGTGGGTGTGTTGTTGGTAGTTGTTGGGACATTTATTGTAAATACTGAAAATGCAAAGGAGGAGATGGATGATTAGCAGGTTTGTTGTTGCTATGTTTTTGTCAGTCGCCATTGCATCTATCTCACAGGTTCTTCTAAAAATAAGTGCTGAAAAGCATTATAAAACATGGGTGAGAGAGTATTTAAATCCATATGTGGCCGGTGGTTATGGTTTGCTTTTTCTTTCTATGTTCCTGACAGTGTATGCGTATAGTGGTATGGATTATAAAAATGGGCCGATAATTGAGTCGTTGGGCAATGTGTTTGTGCTGGTGCTGGGATATTTTGTGTTTGGCGAGAAGATTCGCATTCAAAAATTTATAGGAATTGTGTGCATTATGACAGGAATTATTCTTTTTAATGCATAGCGTATTTTTGAGAAGGCAACATGGTGAGGAAAAATTTACATTTTGATTTCAATAAAAAGATGTTGAGCAAAGTTCTATGTTTTGCTATAATTATTACGCAAATGTTACAGAGTGATGGGAAGCTATTAATCTAAGAAAGCTGTTTATTTCAAAGAAAGGGAGGCGTGCCAGGCGGCGCAGAGCAGTATGAAAAAAAAGAAAAAATTAAGATTGCAGAATACAGATAGAAGAAAACCAATAAAGTACGCTGACATTGATACAGAGGATTTTTATGGAGAGGATATTGAATCAGAGCAGGAAGAGCAGTTTGATACAGATGATGACGATGAATATATTGTTGCATATTCCAGCGAGGATAAGACAGTTGGTACATACAGACAGGAAGAGATGCAGGAGTACGCGGATGAATATGCGTCAGAATTAGAAAATGAGATGTATGAGTCAGAGGAATACGAAACGGAGGAATATGAATCTGAGGAGTATGAATCCGAAGAATATGAGGAAGTTGAGGAGTATGAAGAAACGGAAGAATATGAGTCTGAAGAGTACGAAGAAACAGGGGAGTATGAATTAGAAGAATACGAGCAATCTGACGAGTATGAGATAGAGGAGTATGAAGAAACAAAGGAGTATGAATCCGAAGAGTATGAAGAATCTGACGAGTATGAGGCAGAAGAATATGAAACAGAGGAATATGAGTCAGAGGAGTATGATGAAACTGAGGAGTATGAAACTGAGGAATATGAATCCGAAGATATTGGGGAGTACCTTTTAGAGTCAGAAGCATATAGAACAGAAGCGCCAGAGTTACAATACAATACAAAAGAAATCAATATTGATCTGTATGAAGCGGAGGATTACGCAGAGGACACAGAAAGTTATTATGAACATTCTGAGGAGGAATATTATGATGAGGATACATATGAGGAGTCAGATGCGTATTATGACGACGAGGACTCTTTTGACACCGCATTTGGAGAGTATAATGACAGTTACGAAAATGATATCGCGGCGTTTGAGCCTGGAGAAGAATTAAACTTCTGGCAGAGAGTAAAACTGCGAATGCAGCATCTGACAGTTTTTGATGCGGTTCTTGCGTGTACGGGTGTTGTTGTGCTGGTGGCTGCGGTTGTGATCCTCAGTATGTTTATTCAATCCAATCAGTTAGATAAACAGATTGAAGCGTTAGCGCCTTTGGGAGATGAATTAAAGAATCTAGGAGTTGTGGGTGATGATGGGCTGCTTGCCATGTCAAATGCTGCGCTCTCTGGTATGTATGCGGAAGAGGAGACGAGCTCGGAGGAGATTTCTTCAATAGAGGAGGTTGCGGAGCCAGAAACCGCGAAAGTGAACGTAAGTTTTGTTTCAGTGGAAAAGGATCTCAAAATACGATTTACAGATGCAAATACAGGAGAGCTGATTACCGGAACAGTTTTTGAGGTGACATTGACAAATGCAAAAGGAAAACAGCTTGTGTTAAAAGATGAAGATATGGACGGAATAATTTATGCGCAGAATATTACTGCAGGCGTGTTTGATGCGATTGTGACCTCGACAGAAAAATATAAGTTCCCAGCAATAGCGCAGCATGTAACGGTGAAGGATAAGGTTGAGTATGTCGTGATTAATGTGCAGGACGAGGTAAAGACAGAGAAGCAGATTAATGTAGCGGCAGAAGACACGCAAAAAAATGATGCTGAGACGGAAGCGGAAGTGCTGAAGGACACTGTAGAGTGGGTGGAATCCACAAAAACGCCTGTGAGCGGTTCCGAAAGTTATCTTCTTGTGGATAAAAATACCATTGCAGATCCATCACAAGTTTCGAGATTGGCGGCAAGAATGCTGTTTGACACACTGAATGTATCTTTGGACCAGTCAGAGGCAACACTAACTGCAGGGGTTGTGCTTACCCTGAAAGGAACGGAGTTTACAGATACAAAGGAAGAAGATATTGAATATCAATACACGACAGAATGGAAAAGTTCTGATGAGAGTGTTGCGTCTGTCAGCGATGGCAAGGTGACAGCAAAAGCAGAGGGAACAGCAGTCATTACATACACAGTTACCAAAAAGACGATTACAACCACATATGAACCAAAGGAAACTGTGGAAGAGACATTGGAAATTATGCTTGAGGACTATCAAGAGCTTCCAGATAAGGAAAAGGAAAAGTGTACGCCAATCAAGGATGACGCAGATCAAACAATTGGATATATCTATCAAAAAGTAACCGAACCACAAAAGAAGACAAGTGAGACGACGGAGAGTGCAAGTGCTGAGTGCAAGATAACTGTCGAGGCGGTGAAGATTGCATCGGGAAGTCTGGAAATTGTAAAGAGTGCGGACAGTTGTGCTATCGGAGAGACATTGACTGTAAAGCCGTCAAAACTTGTGTATACGAAGCAAGATGGAAGCACAGAGACTATCACAGAAAATTTTCCTGTTATTACGTGGGACAGTGGGGATACTTCTATTGCTGCGGTTGACTCTAAAGGTGTTGTAACAGGTATTCAAGAGGGAAAAGTACAAATTACAGGAACTGTATCTGGCATACAGGGGGCCGATGGAAAAGAATTAAAGATTAACAGTAGTGTGGAAGTTCATATCACAAGTGGAAAGGAGCAGGAGTTGTCAATTTCGCTTGACCGCACAAAAGATGTTAATTTGACAGTGGGAGGAACGACGACACTTGTGGCAACCGTCTCTAATGCTAAGGAAGATGCTGGTGTGATGTGGGAGAGTTCTGATGTGAATGTGGCAACCGTTGATGAAAAAGGTGTGGTTACTGCAATCGCAGCAGGAAGTGTGACTATCACTGCAATCACAAAGGAGCAGGGTGCCGATGGCAATTCGCTAAAGGCAACATGTGTTGTTACGGTTAATTCCAATGTAGCTGCAGATACAACAACGAAACTAAAAGATAAGAATGGAAATCAAATTTATATCAAAAATACTGATGGCACTTACAGAGAAGCTGTCTACGCGGATTACTTTAGCAGCGAGGAATTTTATATTACATCGCAGCCACAGTATATCTATACAGGTTGGCAGACAATAGACGGAAAGACGTATTATTTTGACAAAACTGGCAATGTTGTGACTGGCACACAAATTATCCAAGGTGTGACATATAATTTTGGCACAGATGGAGCAATTGCAACTTCCGTGAATGGTTCTACTTTTGGAATTGATGTGTCCAGACACAACGGAACCATTGACTGGAATGCAGTTAAGGCTTCAGGAGTAGATTACGTGATTATTCGCTGTGGATATAGAGGTTCTGCTACAGGGGTGTTAATCGAGGACCAGTCATTTCGGACAAACATCAAGGGGGCTACGGCAGCCGGACTAAAAGTTGGCGTGTATGTGTTCTCACAGGCTATCAATGAGGTGGAGGCAGTCAAGGAGGCATCGCTGGCGGTAAGTCTTGTAAAGGGCTATAATCTTACTTATCCGATTTTTATTGATACAGAGTCTAGCGGTGGCAGAGCAGACAAAATTGATAGAGCGACGCGGACCGCAGTTGTCAATGCTTTTTGTCAGACCGTTGCAAGCGCCGGATATAAGCCAGGAATCTATGCATCAAAAACATGGTTTGAGGACAAACTAAACATGGGTGCAATCGGAAATTATAAAATTTGGCTTGCACAGTATTCTACTGCACCTACCTATGGAGGCAGATATGATATGTGGCAATATTCATGCAAAGGTAAGATTAGCGGAATCAGTACCAAAGTAGATTTAAACTACAGCTACTTAGGGTATTAGGCTTGCATTATTTCCAATTTTAGGATAAAATAGCAAGAAAGATAATTACGGAGGTAAATTTTTGATGAGAACTTATTTGGTGACTGGCGGTGCGGGCTTTATTGGATCAAACTACATTCATTATATGTTTCGGAAGTATGACAATGCGATTCGGATTATCAATGTGGATGCCTTGACCTATGCCGGAAATCTTGAGAATTTGAAAGAGATTGAAAAGAGAGAAAACTATACATTTATCAAGGCAGATATCACAGATAAGGAAGCCATTACAAAAATCTTTGCGGAGAATGATATTGATAGAGTGGTTCATTTTGCGGCGGAGAGCCATGTGGACAGAAGCATTAAAAACCCAGAGATATTCGTACAAACAAATGTTTTGGGAACTGCAGTAATGCTCAACTGTGCGAAAGCGGCTTGGGAGCGTCCAGATGGCAGTTTCCAGGAGGGAAAAAAGTTCTTGCATGTTTCTACAGATGAAGTTTATGGTTCTCTGGAAGATGATGGTGGGTATTTCTATGAGACTACCCCATATGCGCCGCACAGTCCCTATTCTGCAAGCAAAGCAGCCTCGGACATGCTTGTGCGTTCCTATATGGACACCTATCAGTTTCCGGCAAATATTACAAATTGTTCCAATAATTATGGACCCTATCAGTTCCCAGAGAAATTTATTCCGCTGGTCATCAACAATGCGCTTCAGGGAAAGAATCTTCCAGTATATGGAGATGGTAAAAATGTGCGCGATTGGCTTTATGTTGAGGACCACGCCAAGGCGATTGATATGGTGCAGGAGCAGGGAAAGCTATTTGAAACCTATAATATTGGCGGACACAATGAGAAGCAAAATATAGAGATTATCCATATCATTCTTGAGACGTTACAGGAGCAGCTTGCGGATGATGACCCACGTAAGAAGCTTGTATCCAAAGATCTAATCACTTATGTAAAGGACAGAAAAGGACATGACAGACGCTATGCGATTGCGCCGGATAAGATTAAGGCGGAGATTGGATGGGAGCCTGAGACAATGTTTAAAGATGGTATCCGCCAGACAATCAAGTGGTACTTTGAGCATGAGGATTGGATGAAAAATGCGACAAGTGGCGATTATCAAAAATATTATCAAGAGATGTACAAGTAAATTTAGATAAGCAGAATACAGGGAACGTCAGTACCAATGGGTATGGCGTTCCCACTTTGGCGTAAAATAGACTCTTGAGGACTTTGGGGTTTGGAGATTTCGAGAGGCTATTGCATGATACAGGAGGTTTTAACTATGAAAGGAATAATATTAGCAGGGGGGGCTGGCACAAGACTCTATCCTTTGACAAAGGCGATTTCAAAACAGATTATGCCAGTCTACGATAAACCAATGATTTATTATCCACTGTCAACTCTAATGCTTGCGGGGATTCGTGACATTTTAATTATTTCAACACCGCGGGATCTTCCAGTGTTTCGAGAATTGTTTGGAACAGGGGAGCAGCTTGGACTTCATATGGAGTATGCAGTGCAGGAGCAGCCGCGAGGACTTGCAGATGCGTTTATTATTGGGGCTGATTTTATTGGAGAAGATTCTGTAGCGCTTGTTTTGGGAGATAATATTTTTTATGGGCAGAGCTTTTCTAAGCTGTTGCAGCGCGTTGCGGCAAAAAAGAGTGGCGCTACTATTTTTGGTTATTATGTGCGTGATCCGCGAGAGTATGGTGTGGTGGAGTTTGACGAGAATGGAAAAGCGATTTCAATCGAAGAAAAGCCAGAGAAGCCAAGAAGTAACTATGCGGTGCCAGGACTTTATTTTTATGACAATGATGTTGTGGAGATTGCTAGAAATGTGAAGCCGTCTGCGCGCGGAGAAATTGAGATTACAAGTATCAATAATGAATATCTAAAGCGTGGAACATTAACAGTGGAGACAATGGGACGTGGTTTTGCGTGGCTTGATACAGGAAATCATGATTCTTTGCTTGATGCAGCAGATTTTGTCTGTGCGTTTCAAAAGCGACAAGGACTTTATATCTCTTGTATTGAGGAGATTGCATATAAGAGAGGCTTTATCACCAAGGAACAGCTTCTGCAGCTTGCACAACCACTGATGAAGACGAATTATGGAAAATATCTTGTAGAGGTTGCAAATGGACTCTAAGGGAAAGAAGATTGGGATACTGTTGGTTCTGTGCACTTTGTTGCTTGTCATGGCAGCAGTGGTGTTGGTCAATTACAATAAACTTGTAGGAAATCGTTCAGGCACAGTTTCTAATAACAGTACAGACAGTAATACCAAACAGATTATAGAAGAAGGTGGAAAGGTACATGGTGCGGACTTGTCGGCATTTATGAAGGACAATGATTTTTTTGACGTTGAGATGCCGAAAAACTCCAATCAAACTACATATGATGAGGTGGACGAGAACGGCGAGACAGTACGAAATTTAACACTTTTGGCAAGCTCTGTAGAGCGTGATATCCGAGTGAAGATTATTGATGATAAAGGAGAGACTGTAATCGGAGAGCTGTTTTCTGTGGAGGTTGCAGACACAGGAGTATATATTGATGAGGATAAGGATGGTATTATTCAAATACCGGACATAAAACCTGGAGAGTACAAGGTTTCTCTGGAGGAACAGCCAGGATTTAAGGTGCCTGCTGCGCCTGTAAGTGTTCGTGTCCGCTCGATGGTATCTTATACAGTGATTGACGATATAGAGTATTTTGTGCACTCTGAGGCGGAGGTTGATATTTTAAAGGAGGACACAAAAGAAAAGAAAATTGACAGTGAGGATGAGGATGATACACAGTATACAGCGCTGCTGGATGTGGAAGAAGAGCAGGGAAATGCAGTTCAACTAGGGATTGATGTGTCAAAGTGGAATGGTGAGATTGACTGGGAGGTTGTGAAGGCTGAAGGGGTTGATTTTGCAATTATTCGATGTGGATACAGAGGTTCTTCTTCTGGATGGCTTATTGAGGACCCCTTTTTTTATAGAAATTTGACAGAGGCAAAAAAAGCGGGAATTAAGGTCGGACTATACTTTTTCACACAGGCGACAAATCAGGTAGAAGCAGTTGAGGAGGCCAGTATGGTTGTGACCCTTTTGGGAGAGACAGCATTGGATTATCCAGTGTTTATTGACACAGAGGGGGCTGGCGGAAATGGCAGGGCAGATAATTTGGATGCCGCGACAAGAACTGCCGTGGTAAATGCGTTCTGCCAGACCATTCAGAATGCAGGGCTTGACGCGGGTGTATATTCAAGCCGCAATTGGTATTATAATAATCTCAATGTTGAGGAGATGACTGCGCCGAACATTTGGCTCGCAGAATACAGACAAACGCCTTTGTATGAGGGGCGCTATGATATGTGGCAGTATACTTCAAACGGTGCTGTTGCCGGTATTGAAGGAAGAGTGGATTTAAACGTTAGTTATTTGAATGTAAACTAAATGATATGTAAGTGTTATAGAAAGGAAAACAAAAAATCATGGGAAAAATTACAGTAGAGGAATGTGTTGCGGACGGGATAATCATAGAGGGACTTAAGGTGATTACACCGCAGGTATTTGGCGACAACAGAGGATATTTTATGGAGACCTACAACTACAATGATTTTAAAGCGGCAGGCATCGATCAGGTATTTGTGCAGGACAACCAGTCTGCTTCCAGAAAAGGTGTGCTTCGGGGACTGCATTTTCAGAAGGAGTTTCCGCAGGATAAGCTTGTCCGCGCTGTCAGAGGCGAGGTGTATGATGTTGTGGTCGATTTGCGGGAAGGGTCAAAAACCTTTGGAAAATGGTATGGAGTCTATTTATCGGAGGAGAATAAAAAACAGTTTTTTGTTCCAAAGAATTTTGCGCATGGTTTTTTAGTGCTTTCGGACTATGCAGAATTTTGTTATAAATGTACTGATTTTTATCACCCTAATGATGAGGGTGGTTTGTTATGGAATGATCCAGATATTGGGATTCAATGGCCGATTCCAGAAGGGATGGAGCTGACAATTTTGGAAAGAGATCAGAATTGGGGTGGCATAAAGGAATTTAAGCGATGAGAAAAGGATTATCCAAGACGGCTGCTGCCCTTCCTGTAGAGTTGTGGCAGTCGCGGAAACTAATCTGGAAGCTTGCAAAAAATGATTTTAAAAATCGTTATGCTGGGTCGTATCTGGGTCGTGTGTGGGCGTTTACACAGCCTGTCGTCACAGTGCTTTTGTACTGGTTTGTGTTCGGACACATTATGGGACAGGACAAGAAAGAGATCCTCAATGTTGGTGTGGAAGCGCCTTATGTGCTGTGGCTCACAGCGGGGCTTGTGCCGTGGTTTTATTTTAGTGAGGCGATTAATAATGGTACGACTTCGCTTTTGGAGTACAGCTATCTAGTCAAGAAAGTCGTGTTTAAGATTAGTATTATTCCAATTGTAAAATTGATTGCGGCGTCATTTGTTCATCTGTTTTTTGTTGCGTTTATGCTGCTTGTGTATTTTGTGTATGGATACAGACCATCACTCTATTTACTACAGCTTCTATATTATTCTTTCTGTATGTTTATGTTTGTGTTGGCTCTGAGTTATTCAACCTGTGCGATTGTTATTTTTTTCCGAGATTTGACACAGATTATCAACATTTTGTTGCAAGTTGGCATGTGGGCGACACCGATTCTGTGGAATATTTCCTTGTTGGATAACAGCCCTATTTTACAGAAGATTATGAAGATCAATCCAGTATTTTATATTGTGAATGGATATCGAGATGCAATGTTTGCAGAGAAGTGGTTCTGGCAGGATTTTTATTCGACGGTTTACTTTTGGATTGTGACCGTGGTCTTTTTTGGCATTGGAGCGCTGATATTCAAAAGGTTGAAAGTGCACTTTGCAGATGTGTTGTAGACGAGAGGAAATTAGGGTATAATTATGGAAGAAAAAAAAGAAGAAACAACGCAAGTTGCAATTGCGGTGGAGAATGTCTGTAAAGTTTACAGACTCTATGATAAGCCGACAGATCGATTGAAGGAAGCGCTCAAACTGACCAGAAAACAGAAATATCATGAATCACATGCATTATCGAATGTTAGTTTTGATGTCCGACAGGGAGAATGCGTTGGTATTATTGGGACAAATGGTTCTGGAAAATCGACAATTTTAAAGATTATTACAGGTGTGCTCAATCCGTCAAGTGGATCGGTCACTGTCAATGGGCGTATCTCTGCGCTTTTGGAGTTGGGAGCAGGATTTAATCAGGAATATTCGGGCATTGAAAATATTTATTTAAATGGGACTATGAATGGTTTTTCAGAGGAGGAAATCAAGGGAAGATTGCAAGATATTCTTGATTTTGCAGATATTGGTGACTATGTCTATCAGCCGGTAAAAACATATTCGAGCGGAATGTTTGTTCGACTTGCGTTTTCCGTCGCCATCAATATTGATCCTGAGATTTTAATTGTGGATGAGGCACTTTCTGTTGGTGATGTATTTTTTCAGGCAAAGTGTTATCACAAGTTTGAAGAGTTTAAAAGAATGGGAAAGACCATTATGATTGTTAGCCATGACTTGAGCAGTATTGCCAAGTATTGTGACAGAGTGATTCTGCTCAATCAGGGAGTGAAACTTGGCGAGGGTTCGCCTAAGGAAATGATTGACGATTTTAAGCGTGTTTTGGTGGGGCAGTATGAACTGCCGGAATCGAAATCAGAGCAGAGTTTGGTAAACGACGCGGAGGTGCAAGAGGCGGTGCAGTCGCAGGCAGCTGCTCAAAAGCGTGCAAGACAACAGTCAGATGGCAGAGACGTAAAGACGCTTGAGTATGGCACACAGGAGGCAATCATTGAAGAAATTTATCTGACAGATGATCGTGGGACGCAGACAAATGCCATTATCAAAGGGCTTTCTTTTAGTATTTGTATGCGCGTAAGATTTCTACAGGATTTGCCAGCGCCGATTTTTGCCTTTTCGATTAAGACAGCCAAGGGCACTGAAATCACAGGGACTAATACCATGTTTGAAAAGGCATTTTTGGAGCCAGTGAAAGCAGGCGCAGTAAAGGACATTCGCTTTACACAGAAAATGTCACTGCAAGGCGGTGAATATTTAATCTCTTTTGGGGTTACAGGATACGAAGGAAATGATTTTAAAGTGTATCACAGACTCTACGATGCATTGGATGTGACTGTGGTATCCGACAAGAATACGGTTGGATACTATGATATGGATTCCAAAGTGGTGGTCAGGGATGCGCATGAGAAAAGCGATTTTGGGGATAACATTATAAAGTACACAAAGATACAGTGAACAGGAGCAGGTGAAGGCAGTATGGCAGATAAGATGCGGATAAAGCGGGAAAAAATCGGTGGTGTAATTATGGATTACACTTACTATGCAGGGCAGGATTTGTATTCGGACGGCGCAGTGGAAGATGAGATGTTGGACATTGCAATGAACAATTCGCCAGAGCACTTTTTACAGATAATTGAAGAAAAGAAAAGCTGGCCGATTTTTTATCATTTTTCGCCGCTGCGCACGAATATTATTGACTGGATACCGTTCAAAAAAACAGATAAGGTGCTTGAGATTGGATCTGGATGTGGGGCGATTACAAGTGTGTTGGCTAGAAGCGTTGGCAGTGTCACTTGTGTGGATTTATCCAAAAAACGCAGTCTGGTAAATGCATATCGCAATTGTGATGCGGACAATATTACAATTGTAGTTGGCAATTTTAAGGATATTGAACCCCATCTGGATACAGATTATGATTATGTATTGCTGATTGGCGTCTTTGAGTATGGGCAGGCATATATTGGCGGCGCATCTCCCTATGAGGATTTTATGCGAATTTGTGACCGCCATAGGAAGCCAGAAGGACGCCTTGTCATTGCAATTGAGAATAAATTTGGACTAAAATACTGGGCAGGATGTCGAGAGGACCATTTAGGGACTTATTTTTCAGGGCTAGAAGGGTATCATGAGGGAGGTTCTGCGAGAACATTTACCAGACATGGACTGGAAAAGATACTAAGTAAAGTTGGAATAGAAGAATATAAGTTCTATTATCCATATCCAGATTATAAGTTTGCGACGGCCATCTATTCGGACGCTTATCTTCCCCAAAAAGGAGAGTTAAGCAACAATCTTAGAAATTTTGATAGAGAGCGTGTGCTTTTATTTGATGAGAAACAGGTGTTTGATGAAATTTTGGAGGAGAATGAGTTTCCACTGTTTTCCAATTCTTATTTGTTGGTAGTTGGCAGCGCTCCCAATGTTATTTACACTAAGTTTTCTAATGACAGAGCTGCAAAGTGGGCAGTGCGCACATCAATTATCAAGGAGCCGTCAGGGCTGATTCATGTGGAGAAGCTGCCAGACACAGAGGTGGCATGCAGACATTTAAAGAATACCAAACAAGCATATGAACAATTGTCAGTGCGCTATGAGGGGACAAAAATTAAGATCAATACCTGCACTGTGATTGGGGGAGATCTTAGAAATGGACTCTCTTTTGTGTACTGTAATGGAAAAACGCTGGAATCCTTGCTTGACGAGTGCTTAATGCGGGCGGATGTCGCAGGATTTAAGGCGCTGATTGAGGAATATCTTTATTGGCTGCGCTATAAGGAAGATACTTTTGCAGTCAGCAACTTTGATTTTATTTTCCCTAACATTCTTGTGGACGGGGAGACATGGCATGTCATTGACTATGAGTGGACATTTGACAAGCATATTGACTCAAATGACATTGCTTTTCGGGCATTTTACAACTATATGCTTGGCGGAGAGATGCGCAGGGCGTGCAAGGACCTTCTTATGAATGATATTTTGGGATATACAGATGCGCAGATAGCGGAAGCAGCCGTGGAAGAACGGGAGTTTCAGCTTCGGATTACGCAGCGTCGTGCCTCGGCAGAGCGAATGCGGGAACTGATTGGAAATCCGGCATATGCTCTGGAAGGAATGGTGCAGTATTGCCGCCATGCTGATTTGCAGTATGTGGTGCAGATTTATATTGATTATGGCGAGGGCTTCAGCGAGGAAAATTCACAGAGGCTGCTAAATTGTTATCTGCTGGGAAAACACTTGAAACTAGAGTATGATATTCCAGAAAATGCAGTAAAGTTCCGCATTGATCCTTGCTCATTTCCTTGTGTTATAGAAATTCTTAAAGTTCAGGTAGGAGACAGAATATATAGCGCAGAGGAGATTGTGGCGAATGGCTGCTGGCAAGAATGTGGCGTGGTTGTGTTTGACCATGAGGACCCTAATCTAGCGTTTGATGTGGAAGGTGGCAGACACCTTACAGCAGAGTTAGACGTTCTGGAACTGCCGCCGCAGTTTGCCAAACAGATTGTGCAGAGTGCAACAAAAGAGGGATTTTTTGCTAAGACAAAGGCTTTTTTTAAGCAGAAAAATAATAACTAAAAATGCATTCTGAGATGGAGGATGGGAATGTTAGGAAAGATAAAAGGTGCCATACAGGACAGATTGTATCAGAGTTGCATCGAGGAGTATGAGAGAGACTTGCGTTGTCAGACCGATCCTTATCTGGTGTGGGTTCAGGAGAATGAACCGCGTACTGCTGAAAAAATGGGAACAGAGCGATATTCTGACCTTGGCATTGTCTATATGGAGGATTGTGGCAGCCGATTTTCTTTGTCTGATTTCAATAAAAAGTATCTTTTATTTGTGTCTCGGGAGGGTAGAGTCGCAGTAAACGCGATAAGCGAGGTAATAGCGTATTTTGAAGCGCACCAGGATACAGATATGGTTTATCCAGATGAAGATGTATGGATGTTAAATCAGAGCAGACCACAAAATGTTCTGAAAGACGACGGGGGTGCACATCGAATTTTTCCGTGGACAAAACCAATGTGGTCGCCAGATACCTTGTTTTCTTTCTTTTATTTTGGTCATATCTTTGCAGTTCGCAGGGAGGCTTTTTTGGGGATTGCATGGCTTGGAGATACAGATTATCGCAGGAATATCTATGATTTTGTGCTGAAGGCGTCAGAACAAGGCAGTTATCCCAACCATATTGAGAAGATACTCTTTCATGCATATGAAAGAGGTGACAGCAGGGAAGAGATTGAGGACGCACTTATGCACAGAACAGATTTTATTGGTGTGGGTGATGCGTATGATGATATTCGCGCTCAGGCAATGGCACGACGCGGACTTGCAGGGAAAATGGTGCTAGATGCAAAAACAGGGCTGTCTTATCCCATCTATGAAGTGCCAGACAAGCCGCTTGTCAGCATTGTCATTCCCTCTAAGGATAACCCAAAGGTACTTCAACAATGTATTCGTTCTATTTATGCACACACGGATTATCCCAATTTTGAATTGATTGTGATCGACAATGGCAGTACAGAGGAAGTCCGTGCTGCACTCGAACATTTTCAAGAGGAGTGTCCATTTCAATATTTGTATCTGCCAATGGAATTCAATTTTTCACGGATGTGTAATTTGGGAGTGAAAGAGGCAAAAGGAACATATATTCTACTGCTCAATGATGATATGGAGATAATCGAAGACTCATGGCTAACTCGGATGGTCGGTCAGGCATCATTGCAGCATGTCGGTGCGGTGGGTGCGAAACTTTTGTATCCAAACTCGACAAAAATACAGCATGTGGGGATTACCAATACGATATCGGGACCAGGACATAAACTAAAACTACTTGATGATAGTCTGTCTTACTATTACGGTAGAAATCGCTTTGTATATGATATGATTGGTGTTACAGCCGCCTGTCTTTTAATACGAAAAAACTGTTTTCTTGCTATGGGAGGACTGTATGAAGGGCTTGCTGTGGCATACAATGATGTTGATTTGTGTTTTCGCCTATGCGCCAAAGGACTTTATAATGTCCAGCGCAATGATGTGGTGTTGTATCATCATGAGTCACTGAGCCGCGGAGATGACTTAAAAGATGAGAAGAAATTAAAACGTCTGACAGCGGAACAAGATGTGCTTTATAAGCGGCACCCCGATCTTTATAGGCGAGACCCTTTTATTGGAACACTGTTAAACAGTGGTGATTCAGAGTACAGTTGTCGCTGGCTAGAAGGGTATGAGCGCTCGGATGCCATTGCTGTAGGCGATATTCCTGTAGAGGGGAAAAAGCTTCCGCCACAGGAAAAGATGAACCAGGCAATTATGATTGCTTTGGAGGATTGCGGGCGGGAAGGTCATGCCAAAAAGGCATATTATCTCATTAAGGGCTGGGCGTATATACCTGGCGTAGACAATGCACGTTATCGATTTAAAATCCTTTTTGTCAATAATGCGGGTAATGTGTGGGAGCTTCCTGTACAGAAGCGGTATCGCAAGGATGTGGCAGCAATTTTGCCGGACGAAACCAATGTGGAATTGACTGGATTTTGTAGCTGGATTTTTGAGGGAACATTGCCGCCTGATACGTATGAGTTGTGGATGACTGCAAAAGATGGCTGTTCAAGACAGAGACTATATCGAAGGATGGAGAAAAAGCTGGCAATCGAATGAGAGAAAAAATGTTACAATATCAGAAAGAACTTTTTGCACAGAAAACACCCTATCTGCAGTGGTTGAGGCAGCAAAAAACACGGGATACAATGGTTTCGGGGAAGCAGATAAACAAGCTTCCCTTTTCTTCGTGTATGGATAGTGTAAAATGCTTTGGGGAAATTGATGCAGAGCAAATTTATCTGTTTGTGAGAGAGGGCGGAACACTGACGGAGAGTGCACAACAGCGAATAGCAGAGTATTTTCTTGCGTCTGAGGAGAAGGACAGAACAGTTCTTGTCTATGCCGACGAAGACTATGTGGGAAGCCTGCAAGAGCTTTACGGCGTGGAGGAAGGGTGTTTTGATGTTGCGGTCACAGCGCCATATCAAAACAATATGGAAAAAGGGGATGGGTATTATAGGGGGCTGCCTTGGTTTAAACCGGATTTTTCGCCGGACACACTTGCTTCTTTTTTCTATCTTGGCAGTGTGTTTGCCATTTACGGAGATGTGATTTTAAAGATAGTCAGGAAATGTCAGGATGACATTGACATTTATGAGCTTGTCTATTGGATTTTTCAGGAGGCGTTAGAAAGGCATCAGTCGGGAAAAAATACTGGAATTATCCATATACCAGAGGTATTGTATACCAATGACAGCCAAAAGAAAATACAGCGAATGGAGAGTTCAGAAAAAATTCAAAAGCTGTATCAAAAGGAGTACGAACAAGAGAAAGTATCTATTATTATTCTGAGTAAAGACCATGCAGAACTGTTAAAACATTGTTTGGAGACACTAAGCCAATACACAGAATATGAAAATTATGAAGTGATTGTTGTGGATAATGGTAGTAGTTTAGAACAGAAACAACAGATATTGGATATCATTGACACACGCAATAATACAGATAAAAAACACAAGATTTATTATTTTTATCAGAGACAGGAATTTAATTTTTCTGCGCTGTGTAATATTGGCGCACAGTATGCAACTGGCAGCTATTTGCTCTTTATGAATGATGATGTGGAGGTTATAGATACCACTGAAGGCAGAAAGTGGCTGAACAGAATGATGGTGTATGCTGCGAAGTCTCATGTGGGCGCTGTCGGAGCAAAACTATATTATCCTAGTCGTTCAGAAGAAGAAGTCAGTGATAGAATCCAACATGTAGGGATTACCAATATGGGGATTGGACCTGCACATAAGTTGAATGGCAAAAGAGACATAGGCTGTATCTATCATGGACGCAACACGCAGAATTATAATATGTTGGCAGTTACTGCTGCCTGTATGCTGATAAGAAAACGCGTGTTTGATGCAGTTGGCGGATTTGATACGTCCTTTCCAGTGGCGTACAATGATGTGGAGCTTTGCTTTCGTTTGTATCAGCAGGGATATTTTTCGGTGCAAGTCAATGAGGCAGTGTTGATTCATCACGAATCCCTTAGTCGGGGATACGATTTTTCTCCAGAAAAGCAACAGCGATTGCAGGATGAAAAAGAACGATTGTATCAAAAATATCCTTTGTTTCGTGCTGCAGATCCTTTTTATAATCCGCATTTAGTACAGTGGAAAAAAGACGTGGATTACAATGTCAATTATTTATATGCATGCGATAAAATGGTGGAGCCTGTGCTTTTAGCGGGGCAGGACAGCAAGCGGATAAGTGGCATTGTGCGGCGGGAAAATTCTCGCGAGCGACTGTATCGAAATGGCAATATTATTGGAAAAGTGTATGATAAAATCACAGGCAGGAATCTTTTAATGCTTCAGATAGATAACATTGCGCAGGATGATAAAATGGCGACAATAACTGGCTGGTGCGTCCAGCGGAATCGGGATAATGCAAGGCTTTTAAAAAACATCTGGCTTGTCGAGGAAACTAAAAAAACTGGTGTAGGAATAATTTATGGGTTTGATTTGGCGCCAAAGTTGCGCGAAGATGTGGCAGCGTTGTTTGCAGAGGATAAAAGTACAGAAAATGTAGCACTTTCAGGTATTTCTTTGCTGTTTGCCAAACAAGGGCTGCGGCAGGGGAAATATCGAATAGCAGTTTTGATTAACGAAAAACATTTGTTGTATATGCGTGACCAGACAGGAAATTTGATATTTGTAAAAAACGATGGAAATTCACAGTAGAAAGGTGTGGGACAAAATGGCAAAAGATATGATTGACATTCATCAGAATAAGGAAGTGCAGGATGTGCAATTCTATAAGCAGGCATATGAGCAGGAAAAAGCGCGTGCAGCGTCTCTTGCAGGTAGACTTGCAGATGCCAGAAATGAGGCGGACAGCCTGCAGTTTCAGTTGGACCGCATCAAGAACAATCCGCTGTGGAAGGCGTCAAAACCTTTGCGTCAGACAATGCATTGGGGGCTTCGCAATTATCGGCGTCTGCGGAATCTGGGTGGACCAAGAGGAATTACCAGAAAATTAAAACAGAAACAAATTGAGGCAAAAGCAAAGAAACTTCATGGAACGGCAAGTTTTCCGACGCCGGAAGAGGCAGAGAGGCAGAGAAATACCGTATTTGACCAGATGGTAAAAATTAGTATTCTAGTGCCGCTGTGGAATAATCAGCGTGAATTTCAGATAGAGATGCTTGACTCAGTGATGAATCAGACTTATCAGAATTGGGAGTTATGTCTGGCAGATGGTTCTGATACAGAACACAGTTATATTGAAGAAATTTGTAAGGAGTATGCCGCTCGCGCAAACGGTAGAATTATCTATCATAAATTGGAGAAAAACGGTGGTATTTCTGGAAATACAAACGAGTGCTTTAAACTTGCTACTGGTACCTATATTGGTCTGTTTGATCAAGATGATATTCTGCATCCTTCCGCGCTTTACGAGTATGTTAAAGTCATCAACGAAGAAGGAGCAGACTATATTTACTGTGATGAGACTACTTTTAAAGGAAACAGTATTGACAATATGATTACGTTGCATTTTAAGCCAGATTTTGCGCCGGACAATCTGCGCGCAAACAATTATATCTGTCATTTCAGTGTGTTTTCGCGGGAGCTTTTGGAGGGAACCGAGCTTTTTCGGAGTGGCTTTGACGGAAGTCAGGACCATGATATGATTTTACGGCTGACTGCAAATGCCAAGAAGGTGGTGCATGTGCCAAAACTGTTGTATTACTGGCGCTCGCATAAGACAAGTGTAGCGAGTGATATCAATGCAAAACCTTATGCAATCGCGGCGGCAAAAGGGGCAGTGGCAGACCATTTGACACGTTGTGGATTTAAAAATTTTGAAATCAAAAGCACACGTGCATTTGATACTATCTTTGAGATTAAGTATGAGATACGCAGTGAGGACAAAATTTCAATTTTAATTCCCAACAAGGACCATGTTGAGGATTTAAGACGCTGCATTGATTCAATTAAAGAGCGCAGCACGTACAGTAATTACGAGATTATTGTGATTGAGAACAACAGTACGAAAAAGGCAGTTTTTGATTATTATGACACAATTAGGAAACAGAAAAATGTAACAGTTGTTACGTATACAGGTGTGTTTAACTACGCGAAGATAAATAATTTTGGCGCTGGTTATGCCACAGGGAAATATTTGCTGTTATTGAATAATGACACACAGGTGATTTCTATGAATTGGATGGAGTCTATGTTAATGTATGCCCAGCGGCCTGACGTAGGAGCTGTTGGCGCAAAGCTTTATTATGGAGACCGGACAATACAACATGCTGGCGTGGTTATTGGGCTTGGCGCGCACAGGACGGCGGGGCACACGCACTATAAAATCAACTATGACAATCTTGGTTATATGGGGAGGCTGTGCTATGCACAGAATGTTTCTGCGGTGACAGGTGCATGTTTGATGGTTAGAAAAAGTCTTTATGATGCACTTGGCGGATTGGATGAGGCGTTTGCAGTGGCACTAAATGATGTGGATTTCTGCCTGCGTGTCAGGGAGAAAGGGTATTTGAATATCTTTACTCCGTTTGCAGAGCTGTATCATTTTGAGTCGGCTTCGCGCGGCAGCGATATTGTGGATGCGAAGAAAGCGGAGCGCTATGAGGAGGAGTCAGAGTTGTTTCGCGAGCGGTGGAAGAAGCTTCTAGCCAAGGGAGATCCATACTACAATCCAAACTTTTCTCTTGACCGCAGCGATTATTCGCTAAAGATAAATTAATTGTTACAGTTTAGTGTAGGACTTTGCACTACGCTGCAAAGTCCGTAAGAAAGTGTAGTGGTTAGGGTACATCAAGCCAACCGCGAAGCGGTTTTTGCATGGCTTGATGCTTGTAACAGGAAGCCGGAGGCTGAACTGTTACAATTAATTTTGGATAATTTGCATAGAATCTTGCAAAATTTCCAGATTTTTGGTTTAATATAAATGGAATGTAGTGCAAACTGACAACGCACTGATTTTAATGAATTTATGTGGAGGTAGCAGTATGAGTTTTATGGATGAATTTAACTTCTGGCTCAATGATGATTACTTTGACCAGGCAACAAAGGACGAGCTCTTAAAGATTAAGGACAATGAGAGCGAAATTGAGGACCGTTTTTACAAGGAGCTTGAGTTTGGTACAGGTGGACTTAGAGGTGTGATTGGCGCAGGTACAAACCGGATGAATATCTACACTGTTAGAAAGACATCACAGGGTCTGGCAAACTATATCATCAAGGCAAATGGGCAAAAAAAAGGAATTGCCATCGCATATGATTCTCGTTTTATGTCCCCAGAGTTTGCAGATGAAGCGGCGCTCTGTATGGCAGCAAATGGCATTAAAGCATATGTGTTTGAGTCGCTGAGACCGACACCAGAACTTTCTTTTGCGCTAAGAACACTTGGTTGCATCTCTGGTATTGTTATCACAGCAAGCCATAATCCCCCAGAGTACAACGGCTACAAGGTATACTGGGAAGATGGTGCACAGATTACCGCTCCCAAGGACAAGGACATCATTAACGAAGTGAAGGCTGTAACCGACTATCATACAGTGAAGACAATGGATAAGCAGGAGGCGATCAACGCTGGTCTGTATCAGGTAATCGGCAAGGAAATTGATGACGCATACATGGTGGAATTAAAGAAACAGATTATTCATCCAGATGTGATTCAGGCAGTTGCAGATGACATTAAGATTGTATACACACCGCTGTGTGGAACTGGAAACAAGCCAGTGAGAAGAATCCTCTCTGAACTTGGTTTTAAAAATGTGTATGTTGTGCCAGAGCAGGAAAATCCCGATCCGAAGTTTACGACGCTGGATTATCCAAATCCAGAAGATCCGAAGGCATTTACATATGCCTTAAAGCTTGCAAAAGAGAAGAATGCAGATATTGTGCTTGCGACAGACCCAGATGCAGACAGATTAGGCATCTATGCGCTTGACACAAAGAGCGGTGAGTACAAGGCGTTTACAGGCAATATGTCTGGTATGCTGATTGCAGAATATATTTTGAGAGAGCGCAGAGCAGCGGGAACAATGCCAGAGAATCCTGCACTTGTCACAACCATTGTGACAACAAATATGACAGCGCCTATCACAAAAGCGTATGATGTAAAATTGATTGAGGTGCTCACAGGATTTAAGTTTATCGGTGAGCAAATTAAGTTGTTTGAGCAGACCGGTTGTAACAATTATGTGTTTGGTCTTGAGGAGAGCTATGGTTGTCTTGCAGGAACACACGCAAGAGATAAAGATGCAGTTGTCGCGGTAATGTGTTTGTGCGAGGTTGCTGCATGGTGCAAGAAGAACGGCAAGACGCTCTATGATATGATGCTTGAAATTTATGAGAAGTATGGTTACTACAAAGAGACACAGTATGCAATCACGATGAAAGGTATTGATGGCTCTAAGCAGATCGCGGCGCTGATGGACAAGTTCCGCAACAATCCGCCTAAGAAATTTGGCGAGTTGGAGGTTGTGCGTGTAAGAGACTATGAGAATGATGTTATCACAGAGCTTGAGAGCGGCAAAACCTATCCGACAGGTCTGCCAAAGTCCAATGTACTTTATTTTGACCTTACAAATGACTCTTGGTGCTGTGCAAGACCTTCTGGTACAGAACCTAAGATTAAATTCTATATGGGTGTCAAGGGAACAAGCCTTGAGGATGCACAGAAGAAAGTTGAGAATCTTACAAACGAGGTCAAGGCTGTCATAGAAGAATAAGAATAATTATTTAGGACAGGAATCAAACCGGACGGCTAAGGCAAAAGCCGTCTGGTTTCATTTCGTTAAGGAATTTACATTTGAAAAATAGGAGATTTTTATGAAGAAATTATTTGCGCAGATTATGAAGTTTGGCGTGGTGGGTGTGATCTGCTTTGGCATTGATTATATTATTGGACTTTCAGTTATGAAAATGATTGTGAAACTGGGTGGCGAATCCTATTTTGAACTTGCATCTATGGCAGGTTCCGCGCTGGGATTTACGGTTTCCGTGATTATAAATTATATTATGAGTTTTAAATTTGTCTTTGAGCGGAAAGAAAATTTAGACCGCAGTAAGGAATTTATTGCATTTATTATATTGAGTGTGATTGGGCTGGGATTAAATCAATTGATTATCTGGTTCTGTGTTGGACCAATTTATGGTGGGATTCAATTCATTCAAAATTTATTGAATTATGACCTTGCTTACACAGGCGCAAAGGTGATAGCGACGGCAATTGTGATGGTCTATAATTTTGTTACCAGAAAGATATTTTTGGAAAAGAAATCGTGAGCAAATGGAGGATAGGGATTAGAATGTCATTGGCGCAAAATATTAAGAAGACAATTAATTATAGCAAGAAAAATGGCTATGGCGAAGCAGTTGTTGCAGCGTGGGAGCGAGTGACAGCAAAGTATTATGCCGATTATGACTATCATGCACCCAGCGAGGAAATCTTGGCAAGACAGAGGGCGGATAAGAATGTATCGGATATTAAGTTTTCCATATTGGTACCCGCGTATGAGACGCAGGCGGTATATATGAATGCGCTGATAGAGAGCTGTGTTGCGCAGACTTATACAAACTGGGAGCTTGTCATTGCAGATGGAAGTGAAAAGAATGCTGTCAGGGATTTGGTCAGTCAATATCAAGATGCAAGAATCCGATATGTGCGTCTGGAGGGAAATAATGGGATAGCCGAGAATACCAATCAGGCGATTGCCTCTGCAACAGGCGATTACTATGGACTGTTGGACCATGATGATTTGCTGACGCCGGATGCGCTCTATGAGATGGCGCGCGCTATACAAAAAAGTCGGCCAATTTTGGCGTATTCTGACGAGGATAAGTGCGATATGTCGGGAAAACATTTCTACGATCCGCATTTCAAACTTGATTTTAATTTGGATTTGCTTCTGACCAACAACTATATCTGTCATTTTATGACGGTCCGCGCAGATGTGCTTAAAAAGTTACAGATTAGAAAGGAATATGACGGCTCACAGGACTATGACATTATTCTTAGGATTGTAAGCAATTTATTGATAAAAGAAAAGGAGCGCAAAGAGGCAAAGCCGATTGAGGAATCCATTGTGCATGTGCCAAAAGTGCTTTATCACTGGCGCTGTCATGAAAACTCTACAGCGGATAATCCACAGAGCAAAATGTATGCGTATGAGGCCGGAAAAAAAGCGTTGGTAGACTTTGCATCGCGCATGGGCTGGAAGGTTGACGTTCGTCACAATAAACATCTTGGTTTTTATCGGATTGAATATGGGGATAGTATCTTGACGCACAGACCAGATTTGGCTGCGGTTGGCGGTTTTGTCGCCAAACATGGCAAAGTGGCATCTGGTATCTATCAGGGACAGCCTTTGCTGTACGCTGGCTATATGAATAGAATGGACTTGTATCAGAATACCAACTGGCTTGATATGCGCAATATGGCAGTCAACAAGGCATATCAGTCAGTCTATGAGGAAGTTACTGGACATTCGTACATCAGTACGCTATCCACGGAGAAAAAGGAATTGCCACAGTGGATGCAGGAGTTGTGTCGAACCGCAGAGGGAGATAAGAAATTGATGGAGCTTGGCGAAAAGCTATGTGCGCGCTTGACAGAAGATGGGGCAAGACTGTTGTTGGACCCTGTCTGTGTGAGAAAAATGTGAAAGGGACACGGTTGAAAGGGGAATATGATAAAGTCAACAATTGTGATACCAAATTTTAACGGTATGCAATATATACAGACTTGTCTTGAAAGTCTGTACAGCGGAACCACAAAAGAAATAGCAGTTATTGTGGTGGACAATGCCTCGACGGACGGGAGTATGGAGTTGGTGCGGGACCGGTTTCCACAAGTGAAACTGGTTGTCAATCAGACCAACACAGGGTTTAGCCATGCAGTTAATCAGGGAATCCGTCTGAGCAGAACGCCCTATGTGATTTTGTTAAACAATGATACGCAGGCAGACTTATTGTTTGTGCATGAGCTGGAAAAAGTGATGGATAACGACAAGCAGAAACGATTTTTCTCTGCCTCCGCAAAGCTTGTCTCGCTGTACGATAAAGAGAAGATAGATGATGCGGGCGATTATTACTGCGCGCTGGGCTGGGCATTTGCAAGGGGCAAGGGAAAGTGTGCAGCGGATTACGACAAAGACTGTGACATCTTTGCCTCCTGTGCAGGAGCTGCCATCTATCGCAGGGAATTGCTGGAAGAGAATCAGGTCGGATTGTTTGACGAGGAACATTTTGCATACTTTGAAGATATTGACATTGGCTATCGCGCAAAAATTTTTGGATATAGAAATCGTTTTGCGGCAAACTCTATAGTATACCATGCAGGAAGCGCCACGAGTGGTTCGCGGTACAATGCATTTAAGACAAGGTTGGCATCGAGAAACAGTGTCTACCTAATCTATAAAAATATGCCAGTTTTGCAGATTTTGTTGAATTTGCCGCTCTTGATTACGGGTTTTTTAGTAAAAATGCTATTTTTTACTAAAAAAGGAATGGGAAGAGACTATCTTACAGGTCTCTGGAAAGGAATCCGGCTGTCAGCGGGATTTGCTGGAAGAAAACACAGACAGCGCTTTGAAAAGAAAAGAATTAGAAATTACGTGCTGATACAGTTTGAACTTTGGAGGAATTTGTTCCGGCTTTTTGCATGAGTAAAAAAAAAGTTGTACTTTTTGCTCAAATATTGTAGAATATAATGAGTTAAATTCTTTCCATTGGAATTAAGGTGAAAAAATTGATAAGAGATAATCAGAAGTATTTTAACAGACTGCTGGTTTTGCTCGATGCACTGGTTATAGGAGCCGCTTATTGGCTTTCCTGGTTTTTGTGGCTCGGCGGATATGTGAAAGAAAATGACCCCGGTACAGGTATTTTGGCAGTGCAGATTTATTTCACTGCATTTATAGCAATTGTTCCGGGATATCTGATTCTGTACAATGCGTTTGATCTGTATTCCTCCAAGCGTACAGCAAAGACAGTATATGAGATTTTTAATATTATCAGGGCTAATACCATTGGGCTTTTGGCGGTTATGGTAGTGCTTTTTGCGATTAATATACCAGATTTCTCGCGCGGTATGATTGGGCTTTTCTATGGAATCAATATTGTGGCAGAATCGCTTGTACGAAAATCTGTTCGATTTGGACTGCGGCGAATGCGCAGGAAAGGTTACAATGTCAAGCATATTTTATTGGTGGGATACTCGCGCGCGGCGGAGGAATATATCAACAAGATTAAGGAGAACCCTGAATGGGGATATGAAGTCTGCGGCATACTGGATGACCATGTTCCAGTGGGGGCTGTCTACAAAGGGGTTCAGGTGACAGGGGAGATTGATGCGCTGCACGCCATACTGCCTGAAAATAAGTTGGATGAGATTGGCATTACGCTTTCTTTATCCGATTATGACAGATTGGAAAGTATTGTCAATATCTGTGAAAAATCAGGGGTTCATACAAAGTTTATCCCCGATTACAACAGTGTGATTCCAAGCAGGCCCTATCTGGAAGACCTTGACGGGCTTGCCGTGGTAAATATCAGAAGAGTGCCGCTCAACAATACAGCAAATATGTTGATGAAGCGACTGGTGGACATTGTAGGTGCACTGGCTGCTATTATATTATCTTCTCCGTTTATGCTGGTGGCGGCAATTGGCGTAAAGACGACAAGCAGAGGACCACTAATTTTTAAGCAGGAGAGGGTTGGGCTGCACAATAAGCCCTTTCAGATGTATAAATTTCGGAGCATGGAAGTACAGAGTAGTGCTGATGAAAAGAAGGGCTGGACGACCAAGAATGATCCGAGAGTTACAAAAGTGGGTAGGATTCTTCGGAGTACGAGTATCGATGAGCTTCCACAGTTTTTTAATGTGTTAAAAGGAGATATGAGTTTGATTGGCCCGCGGCCTGAGAGACCTCTTTTTGTTGAGAAATTTAAGGAGGAAATTCCCAGATATATGATTAAACATCAAGTACGGCCTGGGATAACAGGATGGGCACAGGTAAATGGATATAGAGGGGATACCTCGATTAAAAAGCGGATTGAGTATGATCTTTACTACATTGAAAACTGGTCGATGACCTTTGATTTAAAAATTTTATTTCTTACAGTATTTAAGGGATTTATTAATAAAAATGCCTATTGAGCACTTTGCTATCAATAATTCTGTGCAGAAGTACAAATTTGCGAGCCGCTTTTGGCAGCATGGAGGTTTATAAAATGCAGGAGTATGATAATAATAAAAATAATAATATCAGGAGGATGCCAAGCGGCAGTGACAGACCATCAAGAAGTCAGGCGCAGAGTGGTCAAGCAAGAAGACCTGTGTCAAGGTCAGAGCATCAAGGGACTGCGGAGGGTTCGTCAAGACCAGTGCGTAAGAACACAGCGGAAGGCCAGCCAAGGCCGGTGCGCCAGAGCGCATCAGACGGTCAAGCAAGACCAATGCGCCAGAGCACGGCAGAGGGTCAGCCAAGGCGCAGACCAGTGAATGGACAGTCTGCAAGACCAACGCAAAGTGGTCAGCCAAAGCCAGCGGGGCAGGGAGGACCAAGCAACCATCCAAGACCGGCTGCACAAGGAGGACCAAACAGCCAAGCAAGAAGACCAGTATCAAATACAGCGCAGGGGGCTTCTGGTCAGCCAAGGCCAGCTAATAAGAAAACACAGAATACAGCGGGCAGCACGCCTAAGAAGAAAAATGGAAAAAACACAAGAAACTTGACGCCGCAGCAGGCGGCAAAGAAAAAGCGCAAAAAAATCATACTGTTCGTATCAGAAATTTTCTTGCTGCTAATATTAGTTGGTGCACTCTGGGCAGTCAAGAAATCGCAGCTAATTCAGTATGTGGATATAAAGCCAGATGATGTCCATATCAATAAGGAAGTGCAGCAGGTGATTGACGACGGCACGACCAGCATGAAAGGTTACAGAAATATTGCTTTGTTTGGTGTGGATTCGCGCGATAAGGAACTCGATAAAAATACGCGAACGGATGTCATTATGATTGCGTCAATCAATCAGGATACAAAAGAAGTGAAGTTAGTGTCCGTGTATCGTGACACTTGGCTGAATATGTCAACAGATAAGTATGGAAAGGCAAATGCTGCCTATGCAAAAGGCGGGGCGAAACAGGCAATCAGTATGCTTAACATGAACTTTGACATGGATATTACAGATTTTGTTACCGTGGGATTTGATGCTGTGATTCATGTGGTGGATGCAGTCGGCGGTGTTGAGATAAATGTGACGGAGGCAGAAATCAAAGACTTGAACAATTATCAAATTTCAATGGTAGGAAAGCAGACAGGGCTAAATGCGAAAGGAGAGCCTAATTTTGAGGCGACGGCTGGTGTGGATTATACACCTGTCACGAAGCCAGGGTTGCAGACTTTAAATGGATTGCAGGCAACGGCATATTCGCGTATCCGCTACGTCGGAGGAGATGGGGCGAGAACGGAAAGGCAGAGAACTGTACTGACGCAGATGGCAAAGAAGGCAATGAAGTTAAATCCTGGAACAATTGATGAGATTACCAATGCTGTGTTCAGTGAGATCGCGACTTCTCTCTCAATGCAGGAAATTCTATCACTGCTTGCAGATATTGCCAGCTATGATATCGGTGAGATGTCTGGTTTTCCGTTTGCAGACCATGTGAAGATGAATGGGCGCGTGGGAAGTCAGAGTGTTGTCGTGCCAATCGATCTTGCAAAGAATGTAACGCTATTACACGAGTTTTTATTTGACGAACAGGATTATACTCCGTCAGAAACAGTAAAGGAGTGCAGCAAGCGTATTGCAGCGGAAACGGGTATCAGTTATAATGGGGAATAAAGGAGTGAATAAGGGACCGTAACGCCGGTTCCTTATTGTCTTTGTCTTTTCCGCTGATATTAGAACAATAAATTTAGACTCAGAGGGGGATATTTATGCAGTACAGTGTAGATGTCATATTGCTGACCTACAAGCCCACCAAGTCAGTTATTGAGTTGATTAGGGCATTGGAGGAGCAGACGTATCCCGTGCGGAAAATTATTATTATGAATACGGAAGAACGGTACTTTTACAGTCTTTTTTATGGGACAGGCTTTCTGGAAAAGTACAAAAACATTGAGGTGCATCATCTTTCGGAGAAGGAGTTTGATCATGGAAGAACCAGGGCAAAAGGAGTGCAGTACTCCAAGGCAGATGTCTTTGTATGTATGACACAGGATGCCCTGCCAGTGGATGATCAGCTTATTCAGAATTTAGTTTGTACATTGACCAGACAGGATAATATTGCTGCCACATATGCAAGACAGCTTCCATGTCCTGACTGCCATGAGATTGAGAAATATACTAGAAGTTTTAATTATCCAGAAAATTCTTTTGTGAAATCATTGCAAGATGTGGAGCGACTTGGCATTAAGACGTTTTTTTGCTCCAATGTATGTGCTGCCTACAATCGAGAAATTTATGAGAATATGGGTGGATTTGTAAAGAAAGCAATCTTTAACGAGGACATGATTTATGCCGGACATGCGGTCAACGCGGGGTACTGCATCGCTTATGCGGCAGAGGCGCGCGTGCAGCATTCACACAATTATACTTGTATGCAGCAGTTTCATAGAAATTTTGATTTGGGGGTTTCTCAGGCAGAGCACCCTGAAGTGTTTGACATTGTATCTTCGGAGCGGGAAGGTATGAAGCTGATTCGAGATACCGTTCGGCATCTGTGCAGGATAAGACACAAGAGATTGATACCTTATCTGTTTGTGTCAAGTGCTTTTAAGCTCATGGGATATCAGTTGGGAAAGCATTTTCAGTCCCTTCCGGTTGGTATGGTGCGATGGTGCAGTGCCAGCAAGACATATTGGGATTAAAGTGGGAATATTTTATAGGGCAGCAGTAAAAAATGGAGGATAGAAAAAATGTGCGGAATTGTAGGATATATCGGAAAACATGCGGCGGCGCCAGTGATACTTGAGGGGCTTTCCAAGTTGGAATACAGGGGATATGACTCGGCGGGAATGGCTGTTTTTGATGGGGAGCGCATCCAGATTCAAAAATCCGCAGGGAGACTTAAGGTACTTGAAGAACTGACACATGGCGGTGCTACAATGCCTGGAAATATTGGCATTGGTCATACACGATGGGCGACACATGGCGCGCCGAGCGATATCAATTCGCATCCACACTACAATGCTGAGGAGACGATTGCAGTGGTTCACAATGGAATTATTGAGAATTATCTTCCACTGAAAGAGAAACTGATATCGAAAGGATATACGTTTGTGTCAGATACGGACACGGAGGTGTTGGCACATTTAATTGATTATTATTATAGGGGAAACCCTTTGGAGGCCATCACAAAGGTAATGCATCGCGTACAGGGGTCCTATGCGCTAGGGATATTATTTGCGGAACACCCTGATCAGATTTTTGCAGTGCGAAAAGACAGTCCACTGATTGTTGGACAGAATGAAGATGGATGCTTTATTGCGTCAGATGTGCCTGCTATTTTGAAGTATACCAGAAAAGTTTACTTTATACAGAATCAGGAAGTGGTTCGTCTGCGCGCGGATCACATGCATTTTTATACGGTGGACGAGGAGGAAATCACAAAAGAACCCGTCACGATTGAGTGGGATGCCAACGCCGCAGAAAAAGGCGGTTATGCACATTTTATGTTGAAGGAGATGTATGAGCAGCCAAAGACTGTAACAGATACATTAAGTCCGCGCATTAAAGAGAAAGAAATTGTGATTGAGGAGCTGGGTATGACCGAGGATGAAATCAAGGCGATTCGCAAGATTTTTATTGTGGCGTGCGGCTCTGCATACCATGCTGGTGTGACTGGAAAATATGTGATAGAAGGAATTGCGCGGATTCCAGTGGAGGTTGATGTGGCGAGTGAATTTCGCTATCGCAATCCAATTTTAGAGGAGGGAACAATGGTGATTGTAATCAGCCAGTCTGGTGAGACGGCTGATACACTTGCGGCATTGCGAGAATCGCAGCAACTTGGACATAAAGTGCTTGGTATCGTAAATGTTGTGGGCAGTTCCATTGCGCGCGAGGCAGACAATGTGATGTATACATGGGCAGGACCTGAGATTGCGGTTGCCACTACAAAAGCATACAGCGCACAGCTTATCGCACTTTATCTGCTTGCAATGAAGTTTGCAAAAGTGCGTGGAGAGTTAGACGAAAGTGCTTTTCGCAGAATGTTGGAAGATTTAAAACGCCTTCCGGCACAGATTGAGATGCTTTTGGCAAATAAACAGCGCATTCAGCGCTTTGCCAATCGCTATATTGGCGCAAAAGATGTATTTTTTATCGGCAGGGGCATTGATTTTGCAATTTCTATGGAAGGGTCGCTTAAACTTAAGGAGATTTCCTATATTCACTCGGAGGCATATGCAGCGGGCGAACTGAAGCATGGAACAATCTCATTGATTGAGAAGGGAACGCTTGTTGCGGCTGTTGCTACACAAGATGCGCTTTTCCAGAAAACGCTCAGCAATATGGTTGAGGTGAAGGCGAGAGGGGCATTCGTGTTGGCAGTTACCAACGAGGGAAATACAGAGATAGAGAAAGCTGCGGACTATGTAATCTATATTCCAAGAACCAATCAATATTTTACCAATTCATTGGCAATTATACCATTGCAGCTTTTTGGATATTATGTGGCAGTCGGGAAAGGCTGTGATGTTGACAAACCGCGAAATCTCGCAAAGTCCGTTACAGTAGAGTAATGAAGCAACAATTCGGGATAGGATTTTGTACTGTGCTGTAAAGTCCGTGAAACGTTACTGTTCAGACAGGACTTAGCATTTACTGCTAAGTCCGTGAGAAAGCGTACCAGCAGCGAGTAAAAATCCATTTGCGAAGCAAATTTTGTATGGATTTTTACATGTTACTGGAACGGAGTGAACAGTAACCGTGAAACAGCACAGTGACAGAAATGCATCAAGCCATCGCAAAGCGATTATGCATGACTTGATGCCTGTAACAGGAAGCCAAAGGTTAAACTGTTACGTGATGAAGGAGGCACTAAAGTATGAAAAAGAAAAATGCGGCGACTAAGAATATTGTGGTAATTCTGGGGTGTACTGCATTTGCTGGCGTATATGCACTAAGCGCCAGCAGTCTTATCAGTGATATTGCGCGCGAGGGGATTGCACAACCAGCGTGGCTGGATAAAGTGGAAATCCATGTTGATACGAAAACTACAAACGGCACAATAGCGCAAACTTTTAACAGGGTAGGGACTGACATATCATTGCCTGTAGGAGCAGGCGTGAAAGGCGGTAGTAATGATCGGTCTGGAGCTGGGGATATCCTCCAAAAACCACGGTTTGAGGAGGAGACCGAGACAGAAATAGAGTCGGAAACAGAACAGGAAACCGAAACAGAAACGAATGCAGAACAGGAAACTGAGTCTGAGACAGAAACAGAGCAGGAAAGCGAAACTGAGTCTGAGACAGAAACAGAACAGGAAACCGAAACAGAAACGAATGTAGAACAGGAAACTGAGTCTGAGACAAGGACAAAACGTAAAAAGGAAGAAGAAACAGAGACAGAAGAACTTCGCAAGAAAAAATCTTCTGACGAAGTGCGCCATGTTGAAATTGTGGAGCAAAAAGACCAGATACCTGCTGTTGTAGCGGATGTGACTGCAGTGGTCAAGGCAGCAATGCCCTGTGTGGTATCGATTACAAATGAATATACGGCATATGATTTCTGGTATGATGAAGAGTACGATGAGAGAGCTAATGGTTCTGGAATTATTGTTGCGCAGAGTGACGAGGAGATGCTGATTGTAACGAATTATCATGTGATTGAGGATAATAATAATCTGTATGTAAAATTCATCGATGACAGGGAAGCGACCGCGTATGTAAAGGGAGCTTCTCCAGAAAATGACCTTGCAATTGTCTCTGTCTTTTTGGACGATATGTCCGAGAAGACATTGGACAGCATTGCAATTGCTGCCTTTGGCGATTCGGATAGTTTGCAGGTGGGAGAGCCAGCGATTGCAATTGGTAATTCGTTAGGATATGGTCAGTCTGTGACAACGGGGGTTATCAGTGCGCTAAATAGAACGGTGTACACAGATGAGCAGGATATGACAGAGCAGGGATATTTGATTCAGACCGATGCAGCGATTAATCCAGGCAATTCGGGGGGGGCGCTGCTCAATGTAAAAGGCGAGGTGATTGGCATTAATTCCAGCAAGATTGCAGACTATGTAATTGAGGGGATGGGGTATGCGATTCCAATTACCACAGCGGAGCCTATTATCGAGGATTTGATGTTGAGAGAGACTAGGAAGAAAGTTCCCGAGGCAGAGCGGGCATTTCTAGGAATTGCAGGTACAGATGTGATTGAGGAGGCAACACAGCGCTACGAGATGCCAGAGGGAGCGTTTGTATCAAATGTGCTTGCGGATACAGCCGCCGACGAAGCAGGTATTCAAAAGGGTGATATTGTTACCTACATAGACGGTGAGCGGATAAAAGGCATGGATGAACTGCAAGAGCTGCTAGAGTACTATACTGCGGGAACTGAGATTGAAATTGTGCTGATGCGGCCAGCAAAAGGAGAATATAAGGAATTGACAGTCACTGTAAAACTGAGTTCTAAAGAGTAGTAACGGAGGGTATAATATTGGGTAACAATTTTGACAATGACAATAATGAAGAGTTAGAAATTGTGGACACAACAGAGGATGAAAAGACAGAGGAAACGGAAGAGACAGAGAAGGAAAGTGAGTATGAAGATGTGTGTTTTATCTGTCGACGTCCTGAGAGCAAAACTGGAAAAATGTTTAAACTTCCAAATCATATCTCTGTTTGTTCGGACTGTATGCACAAGACAATGGACACAGTTAGCCAGTTCGATTATCAGGGAATGTTAAACAACACAACGTTTAATTTCGATAAGGATAACAATAAAGATGGAAAAAGGCGGTTTCCAAACATTAGTTTTGTAAATATTGCAGATTTACAGGGAGACGGTGGGATTCCAAACCGCCAGAAACTTAAGAAAAAAAAGCCAAAGGATAAGAAAGAAAAGGCCATATTTAATATTAATGACTTGCCGGCACCACACAGAATTAAGGCGCAGCTTGATGACTTTGTTGTGGGGCAGGATTATGCAAAGAAAGTGATTTCTGTTGCTGTGTACAACCACTATAAGCGCGTGACAACAGGGACAATGGACGACATTGAGATTGAAAAATCCAATATTCTCTTGCTGGGACCCACTGGCTGTGGCAAGACCTATCTGGTGAAGACTCTTGCAAGACTTTTGGATGTGCCGCTTGCTATTGCCGATGCAACATCACTGACAGAGGCTGGATATATCGGTGATGATATAGAGTCCGTTATATCCAAGTTGCTGGCAGCCGCGGAAAATGATGTGGAGAAAGCGGAGCAGGGAATTGTATTTATCGATGAGATTGACAAGATTGCCAAGAAGAAAAATACAACTTCGCGCGACGTGAGCGGTGAGTCTGTACAGCAGGGAATGCTAAAGCTTTTAGAGGGGTCTGATGTGGAAGTTCCTGTGGGGGCAAACAGCAAGAATGCGATGGTGCCGTTAACGACAATCAATACCAGAAATATTCTTTTTATCTGTGGAGGCGCATTTCCAGATTTGGAGGATATTATTAAGAGGAGGCTTACAAAACAGTCCTCAATCGGATTTAATGCAGAATTGAAAGACGCCTTTGACAAGGATGCAAATATTTTAAAAAAGGTGACGATAGAGGATCTTAAGAAGTTTGGAATGATTCCAGAATTTATTGGACGTCTGCCGATTATCTGCCCGATGGACAGCCTTACCAAAGAGAGTTATGTTAAAATTTTAAAAGAGCCAAAAAATGCAATTCTCAAACAGTATCAAAAACTTTTAGAATTAGATGAAGTGAAGTTGAATTTTGATGACAGCGCGTTAGATGCAATTGCGGAGAAAGCAATGGAACGCGATACTGGTGCACGTGCGCTCCGCGCAATTATTGAGGATTTTATGCTGGATATTATGTATGAGATTCCAAAGGATGACAATATCGGTGAGGTGACTATCACAGGGGATTATATTAATGGAACTGGAGGTCCTGTGATTGATATTCGCACTGATACAGTGCATACGAAGCAGCTTTCACAAGCATCTGTACCAGAAGAACAGAAAAAGACAGAGGAGCATAATTTCTATGAGTTTTGAGCGAGGAAATATCAAATGTTTTGCAAGGCCACCAAAGTTTCGGAATCGAATGATTATGATGCTGTGTGGTGTGACAGTACAGGGATTGGGATTGTCACTGTTAAGGTCTATTAACTTGGGGACAGACCCCTGTTCCTGTCTGACACAGGGGGTTACCAATTATGTACCGATTAGTTTTGGCACATGTCAGTTATTGTGTCATATGGTGACATTTATTTTTGTAGTTCGGTATGACCTTAGCATGATTGGATTTGGAACAATTGGCAATATGTGTTTTTTGGGATATATCTCTGACTTTTTTCGATGGATATGGTCCCTGCTGCTTCCAGCAGGGTTTTTTGCGGCAACAGTAAATCGATACATATTGTTGATACCATCGCTTATCGTCTTTTTGCTTGGAGCAGCAGCCTATATGTGTGCGGGTCTTGGATCGTCGCCCTACGATGCGATGCCATTTATTATCTCAAGTCATGTAAAGAAAGTTTCCTTTAAGGTAGTGCGTATGATTTGGGATATCAGTTTTATGACAGCAGGTTTTCTTCTGGGCGGAGATGTTGGCATTGTGACTGTTCTTGTGGCTTTTTTCCTCGGACCAATCATCACATGGATGCAGAAAAAGATGGAGGTACTGATTGCATAAATGACAGAGCTTGAGGAATATTATAATAAATTCAATGAAGAGAAACGACTAAACTCCCGTCATGGACAGGTAGAATATCGTGTCTCCATGAAATATATTCATAAGTATCTGGACGAGGCTGCAGAGAAGGTAGGCATGAAGCAGGTAAAAGTACTTGACATCGGTGCAGGAACAGGGCGCTACAGTGTGCCGTTAGCAGAAGAAGGATATGATGTCACTGCGGTTGAGCTTGTCAAATATAATCTTGGGATTTTAAAAAAGAAAGCAAGTCCTGTTAAGGCGATACAGGGAAATGCCATAAACTTAAAGAAGCTTGCAGACAATAGTTTTGATGTAACACTATTGTTTGGACCAATGTACCATTTATTTGAGTTTGTGGACAAGCAAAAGGCATTGCAGGAGGCAAGTCGTGTCACAAAATCGGGTGGTGTGATTCTAGTGGCATACTGTATGAATGAATACAGCGTAATCACATATGGTTTTAAGGAACGTCATATACTGGACTGTATAGAAAAAGGACGCTTTACAGAAGATTTTCAGACAATCTCTGAACCGAGTGCATTGTATGACTATATGCGCATAGAGGAAATTGATGCGCTCAATCAAGCAGTAGGTTTGCAGCGAATACAAATTATATCACCTGACGGGCCAGCCAATTATATTAGACCTTTTTTAAATCAGCTTAGCGAGGAGGAATTTGAAGCATTTGTTCGCTATCAGATGTCTGTCTGCGAACGTGCTGATTTAATTGGCGCAGGCGCACACACTGTTGATATATTGAGAAACAGTTTTTCTAAAAATGAGGAGGGACAATATGGACATTAACCAAGTAACAAAGGAGCTTGACGAGCTTTTTGCGCAGCAGAAAATAGAGGAGATACCGCAGTATTTGGAGTCACATATTGCACAGGCAATCAGCGAAAACGCACAGGATGTGCTGTTGACGCTCTACAATGAGATTATTGGCTTTTACAGGGAGACAGGGCAGTATGCACTTTCTATAGAAAATTGTCACAAAGCGATTGCACTTATGGATGAGATGGGAATACAAGATACAATTCCATATGCGACAACACTGTTGAATGCTGCCAATGCGCACCGCGCTGCTGGGCTGCTTCAGGAATCATTGGACTTATATAATAAAGTAAGACCAATTTATGTGGCGCAGTTAAAAGAAGACGATATGTATTTTGCAAATTTTTATAATAATCTCAGTCTTTTGTATCAAGAAATGAAGGATTTTGCTTCTGCGAAAGAGCAGCTTGTAAATGCGCTTTATATTGTAACCCATGTACCAGATAAGCAGTTTGAGGTTGCAGTTACGCAGGCAAATCTTGCCAACACTTGCATTGAGCTTGGACAGGATGATGAGGCGAAGGCGAGAGCGGAGGAGGCAATTCGTATCTTTGAAGAAATTGGTGTGGATGATGCACATTACAGTGCAGCGTTGTCCGCGCTAGGAAGCTTGTATTACATGGACAAGGATTATATAAATGCACTGAGTGTTATGGAAAAGAGCAGAGATTGTGTGGCAAAATATCTTGGGACAGACAATATCCAATATCAGAGACTGAGCGATAATATTCAGATTATAAAAGGTAAATTGAACGAGACTACGACGCCAAATTCTGTTGATGCACAGACTGTTTTGGAGGAGGCGAACGACTCAGAAAGTTTGCCAGTACAGAATCAGGAGACGGAGGATACTGCGCCAGAAAATACGTTAGAGAACCAAGACTTAGAAGCGCAGGCTGTGGAGGAGACTGTACCAGAGAACGAGGCTGTGGACAATGTGGGGCTAGAGATGACAGAGACAAATACCACAGAGCGGATAGAGCCAGAACAAACGGATATAGAGTCAGTAGAACTGGAACAAACAGGTACAGAGCCAATAGAAACAGATAAATCAGATACAGAAATAATAGATAAAGTGGATGTAGAGCCGACACAGATAGATATAACAGACATACCAACAATAGAGTCAGAAATTTCTGATGCAGAAAAAGCATATAATGAAGGGATAGAACCAGAGGTTGAAAAAGATCTCTTTGAAAGTGTTATAGAAGATATTATTCGTGAGAGTGAAATGACGGCTTTGGAGGAGGCGAAACAGGAAGAAACTGAACCAGAATCGATTGCGGAAACCGCTGAAAATCTTACGCCAGAAATGACGGGTTTGGAACTGTGTCGTCATTATTATGAAAAGTATGGTCGCCCAATGATTGCAGAGAAGTTTCCAGACTATGAATCCCGCATTGCGGTGGGACTTGTGGGAAAAGGATCTGATTGTTTTGGATTTGATGATGTTTTGTCGAAAGATCATGATTTTGGACCACGGTTTGTCATGTGGGTTACGAAAGAGGTCTATGATCAGATTGGAAAGAAATTGCAAGCTGCTTATGAAAAATTGCCAACAAGTTTTATGGGGGTTGATAGAATTGAGACATTTCATGGCAAGGATCGCTGTGGTGTATTTATTATAGAAGAATTTTATAAAAATGTGCTTGGTATAAATCCGGCAGGAATCTTTGCACAGCCAGAGGAGAACAGCGCATCTGGTCAGGAAAAGATGGATGCGATTAAAGGTTGGCTTGCAGTGCAGGATTATGCGCTTGCAGCGGCAGTAAACGGAGAAGTCTTTCGCGACGAAGAAGGAATTTTTACAAAGTATAGGGAACTTTTGCAAGCATATTATCCGAAGCCTGTGTGGTACAGAAAGATCGCACAGACATGTGCATTGTTTTCTCAGAGTGGTCAGTACAATTTGCCTCGTATGCGCAGGCGTGGTCAGTTTGTGTCCGCGGAGCTTGCGAAAGCGGAGTGTATGAAACATGCTATGAAATTGTATTATTTGCTAAATAAAACGTATGCACCGCATGATAAATGGCTTTTTAAAGGACTTCCAGAAAATCCTTTAATGACAGTGGACCACACAAATGTGGCGGAGCTGGTGGAAAAAATCAGTTTGCTTCCGGCAGATCGCGCACATGAGCAGGAGTTAACCACAGCGATTGAATCGCTTGCAGTAATTTTTGCAAATGAACTGGAAAAACAGAATATGGTGGGACAGTGTGACCTTTATCTGGATGCTTGTACCAAAGAACTTATCGCAAAAAGTGATGCGCTTCTGACGGCAATTGTCGCTAGTACGCCAGTGATTACAGCGTTGTCTTTGTCGATTGCAAAGGCGGAGTTTGAGGCGTTTGACAAGGTTCAGAATGAGGGTGGTAGAGCTTCCTGTCAGAATAATTGGCCAACGTTTAAAGTGATGCGCATGAGTCAGTATATGACATGGACGGAAGATATGCTGCTTCAATATTTGTATGAGTTTAAGACAAACTATGAACATGGCAGGAATATGGTAGAAGAAAAGTATGCTCGTATGATGGAATCCACAGCGCCGGCGGAATATGCGGCTTTTGCGGACCAGCTTCCAGCGCTCTCAGACGAGAAGAAGGCGATTATGGAACAGGTGATTGGATTGCAGGTAAAATGGATGGAGGAGTTTGCCTTAGAATATCCCAATTTGGCAGAGGATGCACGCCGTATTCACACCGCGGAAGATTTGCCAGACGACACTTCTTATGAGACTTATTTAAGAGGAGAACTTGGCACCTATTCAGACCGGATGCTTGAGATGTATGGGCGATATATTGTCGCACACGCACAGGAGAATAGGAATGTTGCACGTGAAATAATGGAGAACACAGTCCATTTCTATGGATATCAGGATTTGGAAGCGGCAAATGCCGCGAAATCTGTCTGAAAGAGTAGATAAATTGGAGGAATGAAAAATGAGCAAAATCATTTTAACTGGCGACAGACCGACAGGAAGGCTTCATATTGGCCATTATGTGGGGTCGCTTCGCCGTAGGGTAGAGTTGCAGAACTCAGGAGAGTACGATAAAATTTATATTATGATTGCTGACGCGCAGGCACTGACAGACAATATTGAGAATCCAGAGAAGGTTAGACAAAATGTGATTGAGGTGGCGCTGGATTATCTGGCAGCAGGACTTGACCCTGCAAAGTCTACACTTTTTATTCAGTCGCAAATCTCAGAATTGACAGAACTTACATTCTATTATATGGATTTGGTTACAGTTTCAAGATTGCAGCGCAATCCAACTGTAAAGAGTGAAATACAGCTTCGGAATTTTGAGGCGAGCATTCCAGTAGGGTTCTTTACGTATCCAATCAGCCAGGCAGCGGATATTACATTTTGCAAGGCAAATGTGGTTCCTGTAGGGGAAGATCAGCTTCCTATGATTGAGCAGACAAAGGAGATTGTGCACAAGTTTAATTCCGTGTATGCGCCGGACAATCCTGTACTTGTGGAACCTAAGGCGTTGGTGCCGGAGGCGGAGGCTTGTAAACGACTTCCAGGAACAGACGGAAAGGCAAAGATGAGCAAGTCGCTTGGCAACTGTATCTACCTTGCAGACAACGCAGACGAGGTGCGCACCAAGATTATGAGTATGTATACAGACCCGTTACATTTGCAGGTCAGTGATCCTGGTCATCTTGAAGGTAATACTGTATTTACGTACCTTGACGCATTTGCACGCGATGAACATTTTGAGCGCTATTGCCCAGATTATGCAAATCTTGATGAGATGAAGGGACATTATACGAGAGGCGGTCTTGGCGATGTAAAAGTCAAAAAGTTTCTGAATAATATTATTCAGGAGGAGTTAGAGCCAATTCGGAATCGGCGTGCGGCATTTGAGAAGGATATTCCAGAGATTTACAATATTCTCAAGAAAGGCTCTGAGGCTGCGCGGGAAGTGGCAGCACAGACACTGGCAGAAGTAAAACATGCAATGAAAATTGATTATTTTGAAGATATGGAATTGATTCAGGCGCAGAGTGAGCGCTATCAAGGAATCGAGTAGAGAAGATTCATCTTCTCTCTATTCGCGCGCCGGACGTGGATAACTTTCGTTGCATATTTCCTTTCCACGTCCATGTGCATAAAAAATTTGCAAGCCATCTCTAAAGGGTGACTTGCAGATTTTATTTTTTTCCTCTTTTTAAATATTTATATAGTGTATCCGCTACAAGGCTTCTTCCACGCCCTTTATCCGAAATAATCTGTATAGACCGTTTGGGAATACAACAATTTATTTGCATTTGTACCAGTTTTCCGCTTTCCAGCAAAGATAGAGCAAGGGCTTCGGGGACAAAACCAATTCCAAAATCGTTTTCAATAAGCGGCAGCATAAGGTCCGATGTTGCAACTTCCATATCAGGTTCATAATCTACTCCATGTTCTATAAAAAAATTTTTATAGAGATGATACGTGGCACTTTCTTTTCCCAATCCGATTAGGGAATAATTTCTAATGTCCTTCAATTCTAATACGGTTTTGCTCAAGGCTCTGTATTGTGCTCCACCTACAAGTATTTCGTTATAATCCATTATTTTGCTGCATGAAATTGTTACGGGCAGTTCAAAAGGAGTTGTAACAACAGCAAAATCCAGTTTACCACTTATAAGATGCCGTATCGTTTCTGGCGTTGTATGATTATGGATTTTTATCTTTATTTCAGGAAATTCCAATCTGAAATTGTGTAGGGCGTTTAATACGAAAAGATGCAGGGCTGTTTCCGTTACGCCTATTTCTACTGTACCGCCATTAGATGGATTTTGTCTGCCGATTTCTTCCTGCGCACTTAATAATTGTCTGTATGCGATTTCTACATGGGAATATAGCAATTCCCCTTCTTTTGTCAGGCTGATTCCTCTTGGCTCGCGGACAAACAAACGACATCCCAACTGCGATTCCAACAGTTTCATAATGCGTGTCACATTGGGCTGATTGCTGCCCAGTGCGGTCGCTGCTTTTGTTATATTTTCATATTTTGCCACATAATAAAAAATCTTGTAGTGTTCAAAATTTATATCCATATATTTTTTATATGTCTCCAATATAATATATATATTTTTCATATTTTGCAAAAGGAATTATAATACATTCTCAGAAATATGTAAATAGAATTTAGAAAGGATATGGTTTTATGAACAAAGATTTAACTGTCGGAAAACCCGAAATAGTGTTATGGAAATTCTGCCTTCCGCTTTTTGGCAGTATTGTTTTTCAACAGCTCTATAATATAGCGGATAGTCTTGTTGCGGGAAAATTTATCAGCGAAAATGCACTGGCAGCCGTGGGAAACAGTTATGAAATTACACTGATTTTTATTGCCTTTGCGTTTGGCTGTAACATGGGATGTTCTGTTGTTGTTTCACAATTATTTGGAGCAAAGGAATTATATCGACTGAAAACTGCGGTGACAACAGCTTGTATTTTTAGCGGGGCTGTTTGTATTGCATTGATGCTTGCAGGGATTTGGAGCTGTAATCCGCTGCTTCATTTGATGCGTACACCGAAAGAAGTTTTCATGGACTCGAAACTATATCTTGATATTTACATATGGGGACTTCCGTTTGTGTTTTTTTATAATATCGCAACAGGAATTTTTTCTGCTTTGGGCGATTCAAAAACCCCATTTTATTTTCTTGCAGTATCCTCTGTGTCAAATATAGTGGTAGACATTTTATTTGTGAAAGCATTTCATATGGGGGTTGCAGGTGTTGCATGGGCAACTTTTTTGTGTCAGGGAATCAGTTGTATTTTGGCTGTATTTACAGTGTGGATACGACTTAAAAAAATTCAGAGTCAGGACAAAGCAGCATTGTTTGACTGGGAACTGCTAAAAAGGATTGTTGTTGTTGCCGTTCCAAGTATCTTACAGCAAAGTTTCATCTCCGTGGGAAATATTTTGATTCAGAGTGTAATTAACGGGTTTGGCGCTTCTGTTATGGCAGGATATTCCGCCGCAGTAAAACTGAATAATCTGGTAATTACATCTTTTACAACAATTGGCAACGGAATTTCAAATTACTCAGCACAAAATCTTGGCGCAGGAAAGTATGAAAGAATAAAGGAAGGCTTTCTTGCAGGCATTAAGATGGTATGGTGCTTTTGTATTCCATTCTGTATCCTTTATCTTTTCTTTGGAAAATACCTGCTGCTTTTGTTTATGGAAAAAGGTTCTGGTGCAGCGTTGATAACAGGCAGACAATTTTTATGGATACTATCGCCGTTTTATTTTATGGTATCAACTAAATTAGTTGCAGATGGTATTCTTCGGGGAATCAGTGCGATGCGCCAGTTCATAGTGGCTACATTTACTGATTTAATCCTGCGTGTGCTTTTGGCTTTTTTGTTATCAGATTTGACAAAGAGCGCTATTGGTATATGGTGCGCATGGCCGGTTGGCTGGACAATCGCGATGGTAATTTCTGTTTTCTTTTATCGCAAAAAATTAAAGAACTATGTACATAATTCAATATTATGAAGAATGGGGGCGATTATTTCGCCCCCAAAGAGGGGGCTTTTAAAATTTGTCAAGCATTTTTTTGTAACTTTCAATAGTTTCTTCTGTTATTTGTTCGATTTCTTTTTCTGTATGAGTGTAATAAAAAGATGGGGGAAACAGTTGCCAACAGTTGCATCCCAGATATTCCCACCAATTATCCATTTCCCGTAGCTTTATTTTGAACATTATTTTGTGATGGATTTTTTTCAATATACCAATACATTTCTTTACAGTCGCTATTATCCACATTGTCTTTATTCCTTTCTGTTTTATGATATTCCAATTTTCACTCTTTTGTATTTTTAGTATATTCTTTTTTAAGAATATATTCAAGTATTAGAATATATTTTATAACACACTTTGTTATGGTTCAGCTTTGCCGAATTGTAAGCACACTTCTTCTATTCGCTTTTGCGAAGATATTTAAGCAGCGGAATATATTTTATTCTATTGTTAAAGATAATATTGAAGGGGGTGCGGAATGTGATTGACTATTCCCCATTTTGGGAAACTTTGAAAAAATCAACTGAAAATTGGTATACATTGACAAACAAACATCATTTATCACATAGCACACTCCATCGTTTGAAGCACAACAAAGATGTATCAACTAAAACACTGAATGATTTATGCCGCATTATAAACTGTGACATAAAAGATATTGTGCGATATATTCCTTCTGACGAAGATCAAAAATTATAAAATGGCGATAACAATTTTTACAGATTGTTATCGCTTAAATTTTTCTATAGCTCTTTCATATCATTTCTTTTGTATGTTTTCAAAACCTTTTTCCTTTTTTGATTTAAGGTATAATTCATCTAATTTCAAGAAAGACTATTTTTAACAGAAAAAATAGAACAGACAGGAGGAAGTTAGGAGGAGATGAACACATCAAATAATAAAGCGATTGGAACATCAAGTATTGCGTATGAAAATCCAGTGCTTATCGTGGGAAGTGGTTCGATTGTAGGGCAGATGGAGAATGAAGGGCCTCTCGCAGGAAGTTTTGATAAAGTGAGTGAGGACAAGAATGATATGTTTGGGGAAGATTCTTGGGAGAAGGCGGAGAGTGCACTTCAGAAGGAGGCAGTGGCACTCACACTGTCAAAAACAGGTGCGGAGACTGGCGATATCCGTTTTCTGTATGCAGGTGACTTGCTTGGCCAAAATATAGCAAGTTCGTTTGGATTGGTGGATTATAATATTCCTCTGTTTGGATTGTACGGCGCATGTTCTACCTGCGGAGAATCTCTCTGTCTGGGAAGCATGAGCGTAGCAGCCGGCTACGCAGATCGGGTTATAAGTCTGACTTCAAGCCACTTTGCAAGTGCACAGAAGGAATTTCGATATCCGTTGGAATATGGTGGCCAAAGACCGCTCTACGCGTCGTGGACTGTGACGGGAAGTGCAGGTTTCTTGTTGCAAAGTATCAATGCATCAGGAAGATCGATATCTGGAAGGCCGATTAAGAATGAGTATGAGGGCAAATATCAGAACAAGATTGGTATCACAGGGGTTACGATAGGGCGCATAGAGGACTTTGGCATTAAGGATTCCTTTAATATGGGGTGTGCAATGGCACCAGCGGCAGCATGGACAATCGCTGGCAATCTAAAAGATTTTGGCAGAAAACCGCAAGATTATGATGCAATCTTTACTGGAGATCTGGGAAGTGTCGGACAGCAGGCACTGTTTGAATTACTGTCTCAAGAAAATATTGATATTAGTGACAGGCATTATGACTGTGGGCTATTAATTTATGACACAGAGAAGCAGGATGTTCATGCAGGAGGAAGTGGCTGTGGCTGTTCTGCAGTTGTGTTGTCGGCACATATTCTTCCTAAGCTTGCAAAAGGAGAATGGAAACGCATCTTGTTTGTGCCCACAGGAGCGCTCCTCAACAAGACATCTTTTAATGAAGGGCAGAATGTACCAGGAATTGCACATGGCGTAGTAATTGAGGCGCTTTCTACACAAGATTAATTGGTAGACGACAAAAGTATTTGCTGTTTACTATATATTGTCTGACTATTTACCAAAATATTGTAAAAAGACGGAAGAATAATTAAATTGCATAATTTATTCAAAAAATTCAGAAAATAGCCTAAATTTTTTCTGCAAAAGGTTCGATATATTATACAAGGGCAGTTAACATAGATTAATGCCATAAAGAGGCACCATAAGTTACGGACGGAATGATTATCTTAGCATGACTGTGTGGAAAAAAGGGGTTCGACACAGCATATATAAGGGAAAGGAGCATCTATGGAAGTTCGGAGTGCAAATATAGCTTTGACAAACAGGGCGGCAGCGGCAATTGACAACTCTGGTTCAAACGGGAAGGAACAGCAACATGCGATGAAGGTAAGCAGTGCTGTTCCCGAAGAGAATCAGGAACTTGATGACGAGTCGGTTATGCTCTCAATCTCGGCAGCGGGTCTTAAGAGAAGTTTGCAGTTAGAGAAGCGGACAGAGAAGGAAGCGGCGGAGGAAAACTTTACGGGAGCTGCAGAACTTGAGGATATGATGAAGAAGATGGAAGGGCTTTCTAGTCAGGTCATCAACGGACATTTTTCCATTTCGGACAGATTGAATTTTAATTCTGAGATTGAGAAGCTTACCAATGAAATCAATCGGCTAAATGGTGAGAATACAGTCGTCACAAAAAATAATTGTATGCAATTGTCGCAGAGAATATCGGATCTGACCCGCAATATCAGTGCAGCGGCTGTCTATCGCAATAGCGCACGCACAATATTTATGGTCAACTCAAGGCAGCCAATAAAACCAACAAATACAAGACTTGATATTACATTATAAAGAATCGCATGGGAAATAGAAACTTCGCTATGCATATATACTGAAAAAGAACGCGTAGAAGCGTTCTTTTCTTGATTTATAGAAAATTACGATAGTAAAAGAGAAATCGAACGTATATTTATTAAAAAAGGAATAGTAATGCACAAGTCTGTGCATAATAAATCGAGTAGGGAAAGTTCATCTTTTCTATTTGTGTCGGTTGCGGATAGCTTTAACTGCACAGTTTTGTTCCGCGTCCATATATATAGAAAGATGCAACAATCTATTCAAATTGTTGCATCCTTTTACTTACATTACATATATCGGCAGACTATTTAAAAACTTTAGCTTTTTTCTAAACTTTTTTTCTAAATTTTTATAACACAAAAGAAAAGGAATAAAAAAATATTCCATATGAAAATTGTATGATAAAAACATTATGCAGCCGGCATTCGATAAATATCACGGTATACAATGTCTTTATCATCTTGTTCAATGCACAGATAACGTCTGGTGACATTAAAGGAAGTATGGTTGAAAATTGCCATGAGCACTACTGGTTCATAGCCTTGTTTCCACGCGTGATAACCAAAGGTTTTGCGCAGGGAATGGCAACTGATATGTTCCTCAATGCCAACTGCTTTGGCAGCAGCAGTAATCATGCGATATGCTTGGTAACGCGAAAGTGGCGCATCATTTTTTCTGGGGCTTGGGAATAAATAAGGGTTTCCATTTTGATACATTTTGGTTTTAATTAGTTCTTTCTGATAAATTTCTAATATAGAGCGTGATTCTTGATTAAGCAAGATTCTATTTTCTTTTCCTGTTTTTCGTTCTTTTACAATAATATGATCCCGTACTTGATTATTTCTGTACACGTCGTTATAGGTGAGATGAAGAAGGTCATTGATGCGCAAAGCGGTATTTAATCCCAAGATAATAATCGTGTAATTGCGCAGATTTTTCTTTTGTTTTTTATAATATTCTTTAAAATTCTGTAATGTTTCCATGTTTCTAATAGGTTGTGTTGTGCTCATAATTTGTTTCCTTTCTTAGATTCTTTATAGTTTTTTATAAGCATACATGGGAAAGAATCGTTCTGCAAGCTTGCACGCAACAATTTGAATAGATTGTTGCATCAAGGAATTAGACAAAATGTTTTTACAGAACAATACAGGCATTACGTACAATGAAAGGATTGAGGCGATTGCTTAGACTATCCGTACACAAGGACGAATTTATTATGGTTGGGGAAAATGTAAGGATTACCTTTTTGGGAGGCGTTAAAAATCAGGCGCATATTTTGATTGATGCACCCAAAGATGTCAATATCGCAAGAGGACGCGCGATAGAAAAGAGGGCATCGGAGCAGGATAAACTTGCTCTTTAAGGCTGTGTTAATAACTGAAAATAGTTTTAGGAAATTTGGACTATTTTCGGATATTAAATAAAAACTGAATATGGAACAGAAGGCGGTGAAACGGATTTTTGCCGCGACAGTAAAGTGAATCTTTTAGATTCATTTAACACAAGGAGGTATTTTATGGTAGTACAGCACAATTTAAAGGCAATGAACTCTAACAGAATGTTAGGCATTACACAGGGAACATTATCCAAATCGACAGAGAAGCTTTCTTCTGGTTATAAGATTAACCGAGCAGCAGACAATGCAGCAGGATTGTCTATTTCTGAGAAGATGAGAAAGCAGATTCGAGGACTTACACAGGCTTCCACAAATGCGGAAGATGGTATTTCTTCCGTGCAGACCGCAGAAGGTGCATTGCAGGAAGTAACAGATATGCTTCAGAGAATGAATGAGCTGGTAGTACAGGCAGCAAACGGTACTAATTCTACAACAGATCGCCAGTATATTCAGGATGAGATTGACCAGCTTGTTACAGAAGTTGACCGTGTTGCAGAGACTACTAAATTTAATGAGACTTATCTGTTAAAAGGTGATTCCAGTGCTAAGGCAACCAAGACCTACACACAGAACTATACAGTAACTTACACGGATTATAGAGGCTCTAATGAGAATGTCAAGATTCAGGTAAAATATGTAGGTTCTGATGCGTACATCTTTACTTCGGCGTCTATTAACAGTGCAGCAAATGGTGGAACAGCACTGGCACATTCTATCACAACAGGTTCTAACATTACAGAGTATGCAACATCTGTAACAAAACAGACAACACAGCAGTCTGTTGCAATTAACACAACAAGTTTTGCAGCATTTAAGATGGGTGCAGTGAAGGGTGATTTGACATTAACTTCAAGCACAATTGATGGACTTACAGCAACAACAGACACCTATATTTTGGATAAGACCAACAATCAGGTCATTAAGATTAATTCTGGTGAAGATCTGTCAAAATACCTTAAAAATGTAACAACAGATGCAGCAGGTACAAGTGTAACCTTTAAGGAAATGGCAGATGGATTTGCATTGTTGAAAAAGCAGGATAGTGCAAGTCTAAATTCAAAAGCAATTATGTCAGAGAAAATATTGTATGATTCCCTTGGCAATGAAGTGTCCGGTGTGAAATTAAGAGATTACTTTGACACTTCAGGAACCTATAAGGGTGGTCTGTACACTTCCAAGGAAGCAAATTCCGGCAGTGTATTGAATACGAAGGCAGAGGTTGCTAAGTATGTGAATAAGACTGTCAATGAAGTGGCAGCAGACTTAAGTTTTAACTTACATGTTGGCGCGGACTCAGACAAGACGAATAAGATTACAGCAAGGATTCAATCAATGTCCTCTGCAGCTCTTGGCGTTAATGCATTGAAGAGCACGCAGGCAGGTATTGTAGATACAACTGGACAGAAGGCAACAGATGCGATTGATGTGATAGCAGATGCGCTTCAGAAAGTTTCCACACAGCGTTCTTCGCTCGGTGCAATTCAGAATCGTTTGGAGCATACCATCAAGAATCTGGACAACGTTGTTGAGAATACAACAAGCGCTGAATCTACAATTCGCGATACAGATATGGCGACAGAGATGGTGAAATATTCCAATGCAAATATTTTATCACAGGCAGGACAGTCAATGTTGGCACAGTCCAATCAGTCAAACCAGGGTGTTCTTTCCCTCTTAGGATAATAAGTTCTATGTGGTGAAAATGTGATCTACCAATCGAGTAGGGGAAGATTTATCTTCCCCTACTTGTGTATATGGAAGCTGCTGTAGCCAGCAGCTTTTTTGTCTTATTCCCGCGAGAATGGATCAAGAGATTGCGAAGCAGATATTTGGCGACTGCCGCGGGTTATTGACTTATTGAAAAAACAGGGAGGGAAATATGGCAAAAATACCAGTTTCAGTCTGCATTATTGCAAAAAACGAAGAGAAATATATTGAGAAATGCCTGCAAAAAATTTCAGAATATGGATTTGAAATTGTGGTTACAGACACTGGTTCTACGGATAAAACAAAGGAAATAGCGCAAAAATATGCAGATAAGGTTATCGATTTTGTCTGGATAGATGATTTTAGTGCAGCTAGAAATTTTTGCGCAGCACAAGCTTCTAACAATTGGATTTTGGCGTTGGACTGTGATGAGTATGTGGAGCATATTGATCTTTCAAGTTTGCGGATCATTATGCAAAAATGTTTGAGATACCGCGGTGTACTGCGGTTAAAAAGTCTAATTTATACAGAGACTGGAGAGAAACGTTATACCAGTGATGATGTGGTTCGCTTTTACAATAAAAAGTTTTTTCATTTTAAGGCGCCGGTACATGAACAGATTTATCCGCTCGATCCTAAGATTGACGTGGAAGACTGTGCAAATATTATGCTTCCAATAGAAGTGATACATTATGGATATTTGATTACGGGCGTACAGATGCAAGAGAAGCAAAAACGAAATCTAAAACTTTTGCACAGTGCATTGGAGAAGGAACCAGAGAATCCATATTTGTATTTTCAGATTGGACAGTCAGAGTTTATTCTTGGCAATAATGAGGAAGCCTGTACATTTTATGAAAAAGGGCTTTCTTTTGGTGTTTTGCCAGATGTGTTGTATATTGAAATGATGATTGAGTCTCTTGCAACCGCATATGTGCATTCAGGAAGAAAACAGGAGGCGCAACAATTGATGGAGAAATATCAAAATCAATTTCATACTGCAAAATATTCCTATGTACAGGCGAATGTCTATATGGATAACAATCAGCCAATAAAAGGGCTGCTCTGTTATGTAAAGGCGACCACTATGGCAGATGTGGATTCCCTGGGGGAAGGGCTTATGCTCTGTTATCAAAATATTATTGAATTGTATAAAGAAATGGGAAATCAGGAAATGGTATCTCTTTTCACAGAGAAATATCAGAGATGTGTTGCGGAATGTGCGCGTATTCTTGAGGTATAATTTGAAAAAATACTTTTTTAATTCTGAACAGTTCGTAAAATCTGTAAGATTCCCTTGACTTTTTCTCTGTACAGGCACAAGATGGTATAGAAGGAAGTGATATCGATGCGCACAATGGATTTTAAGATGGAACGTCCCGGACAAGTGAAGGTGGGGGATATAGTCACAGTCACAGAGGGTGTCCTGCCGAGCAATTATTACTATACCATCAATCCGGCTGTGGCAATGTCGGGAAATATTCCTTTTCGGGACAGGCTTCAGTCAAAGAGCGGCACAGTGGTTTCTGTTGAGGAAAATACAAGAGGCTATTATGTTATTGTAGCGTTTGACGAGAAGGAAGTATAAAGGAGGAGATTTTATGAAAAAAATTAGTACAGATAAGGCACCAGCAGCAATCGGTCCATATTCACAGGCAGTTCTTGCGGGAGATTTTTTGTATGCGTCTGGTCAAATTCCAATTAATCCTGAAACTGGAAATGTGGAGGCACAAGACATTACAGCACAGGCAGAACAATCCATGAAAAATGTGGGTGCGATTTTAAAAGCGGCAGGCACAGATTATGACCACGTGGTAAAGACAACCTGTTTTTTGGCGGATATTGCTGATTTTGTAGCGTTTAATGAAGTGTATGCAAAGTATTTCACACAGAATCCGGCAAGGAGCTGTGTTGCAGTAAAGGATTTGCCTAAAAATGTGCTCTGTGAGGTTGAGGTGATTGCATATCTTAAGGATTAAATGACAACTAGGAGTGAGATACTTGAGAGCAAAAAATATTGTATTGATTGGAATGCCTGGCGCAGGCAAGAGTTCAATTGGCGTAGTGCTTGCAAAGAATATGGGTATGTCTTTTGTGGACTCCGACCTTGTAATTCAGGAGAAGGAAGGGAAAAAACTTCATGAGTTGATAGAGGAGAATGGATTGGAGGGATTTCTTGCCATTGAGAGCAGAGTAAATGCAGCGCTGCATCCAAAGACCGCGGTTATTGCCACAGGCGGCAGTGCGATTTACAGTGAGCAAGCGATGGAGCATTTGCGCAGTATTGCAATGGTCGTCTATCTAAAGCTATCGTATGAAAGCATTCAGGAACGTCTGGGAGACTTAGCGGAACGCGGCGTTGTTCTCAGAGAAGGTTTGACGCTTCGTGGACTGTATGAGGAACGAGTGCCCTTATATGAAAAATATGCCAATATGACAGTGGATTGTGAAAATAAAAACATTCGTGAGATTGTTACAGAGCTGGCAAAGCGACTGAAATAAAAGCACAACCAGTAAATTTAAAACCTCTGTCCATCTGCATTTTGCAAAGATGGGCAGAGGTTTTGGATTTGGCTCGGAAGGGATTACCGCATCAGTTGAGCCATCTCATCAACTAAGCTGTCAAATAGTTTTAGCGCTTCCTCGACAGGTTTCTTTGTGGACATGTCAACGCCAGCATCTTTTAAGATAGACACAGGGTCCTTGGAGCATCCAGCGCTTAAGAAGCATTCCTTGTACGCTTTTACCGCCAAAGTTCCCTCGTTTAAGATTTTCTGTGAGAGTGCAATCGCAGCAGAAAATCCAGTAGCGTACTGATACACATAGAAGTTATAGAAGAAGTGTGGAATGCGTGCCCACTCCAAATCTATCTTTGCATCATGTGTGATATCCTTACCAAAATATAGATCAATCAGATCGTGATAGACCTTGCAAGCCGATTCTGAGTTAATGCTTTCTCCATTCTGTATCATTTGGCTCATTTTTAACTCGAACTCTGCAAACATTGTCTGGCGGTAAAGCGTTGTACGAAATTGTTCTAAAAAATAATTGATTAAATATGCCCGTTCTTTTTTGTCTGTTGTCTTTTGCAGTAAATGCTGCATTAAGAGTGCTTCATTGCAAGTGGAGGCAACCTCTGCCACAAAGATTACATAGTCTGAGTCTATGACAGGCTGATTTTTGTTGGAGAGGTAAGAGTGCAATGCATGTCCCATCTCATGAACGGTTGTAAACTCGCTGTCAAGATTATTTTTGTAATTTAATAGAACATAGGGGTGAACACGGCAGCCACTAGAATATGCACCACTGCGTTTTCCAGTATTTTCATAGATGTCAATCCAACGGTTTTGGAATCCTTCGTCGAGGAGTGCCACATAATCTTCACCGAGAACAGCAAGGGCTTCGCGGATATTTTTTTGGGTTTCTGTAAATGGAATGTTGCGTTCCGCATTTGACACCATAGGGACATACAAATCATACATGTGAAGCTCGTCCACTTTTAACAGTTTCTTTCTAAGACGCACATATTTGTACATGGACTCCATGTTCTCATGTACAGCTTCAATTAGGTTATAGTACACTTGTGGGTCCACATTGGTGTGGTCGAGTGCTGCTTCCAATGGGCTGTTGTACTTGCGCATTTTTGCAAAGAAATTGAGCTGCTTCATCTGTGCAGACAGGATTGCTGCGGAAGTATTTTTGTGCTCGTCATAGGTTTTGTACAGCGACTCGAACGCATCTTTTCTAACATTTCTATCATAATTTTGCATTAGAGGAATAAAGCTTGCATGGGTTACAGCATGGCGGTTTCCCTCAATATCTGATATGGATTCATAGGTCATATCTGCATCGTTTAAAAGACCAAAGATATCTTCTGGTGACTGTGCAAGGTCTCCAGCAGCAGCGAGAATTTTCTCCTCAGAATCGCTTAGAATATGCGCTTTTTTCCGAAGAATATCATTTAGACATCTTCTGTATATAGAGAGTGCAGGCTGCTCTTCATAAAATGTCTTTAATGTGTCGTCAGGAATTTCTAAGATTTCTGGTTCTGCAAACGACAAGGCAGAGGAAATTTCTACACACACACCCATTGTCTGGTCCTTATATCCCTGATAAGTTGTATTTTTTGTGTCCTCGTCTGCCTTTCGCAGCGAATAGTTTGCAAATTTGTCAGTCAGCACAAAAATCTCATCTTGCAATCGCAAAAAGTCAAGTAGGTTGTCCGCACTCTTACCAAGCTTTCCGCGAAAGGATTCGATCTGCGGAATCATTTCCTTTAACTTCTCCAAATCTTTTTTCCAGTCCGCATCACTTGCGTAGAGGTCTTCTAAAGCCCAAGTGTATTCTTTGGGCACATCACTGCGTTTCTCATAACTTTCAGCTTCGTTTTGTTGGTTGTTCATTCCTTTCGTCTCCTTTATATTCATAAATCTTTCCTAAATAATAGTCTACCATTTTATCTGTCATTATGCTAGACTAATATGAAGAGAAAATAAAAAAGAAGGATTGGTGTTACTGTTCACGGGTCGGATTCTGCCATGAACAGTAACGAAGGATTAGAATATGGGATTACGGTTTTTTATTGGTGCGTCAGGTTCGGGCAAGAGCTTCCAACTTTACAATTACATTATCGAAGAATCAATGGCAAATCCTCATGCCAATTATTTGATTGTTGTGCCAGACCAATTTACAATGCAGACACAGCTTGAGATGGTAAGGCGTCACCCCAACAAGGGAATTATGAATATTGATGTGCTCAGTTTTGGCAGATTATCCCATCGCATTTTTGAGGAGGTGGGCGGCAACGATAAACCAGTGCTTGACGATACTGGAAAAAGTCTGGTGCTGCGGCGTGTGGCAGCAGGAATAGAGGACAAGCTTGGTGTTATGAGACGCAATATCCGAAAACCAGGTTATATTAGTGAGGTGAAATCGGCACTGTCGGAGTTTATGCAATATGGTATTGGCACAAAAGATGTGGAGAAACTGTGTGAATATGCCTCCAAGAGAAATGTGCTTGCCTATAAATTAAAGGATTTGCACTTATTATATGAAGGTTTTTTGAATTATATTAACGAGCGCTATATCACGACAGAAGAGACCTTAGATATTCTTAGAAAAGTGCTGCCACGATCAAAAGTTGTGAGAGGCAGTGTGATTGTTTTTGACGGATTTACTGGTTTTACACCTGTGCAGTATAATGTGATACAGGAATTGATGTTGCAGGCACAGGAAGTAATCGTGACTGTGACAATGGGGGCGGAGGAAAATGCTTATATACAAGATGGGGAACAGAAGCTTTTTTATCTGAGCAAAAAGACGATACATGATCTTGACCGGCTCTGTAGAGAGGCTGGTGTTCGACGGGAGAAGGATACCCGTATTACAGATGCAGTGGTTCATCGCTATCAGGAAAATCCTGGCTTGTCACATCTTGAGCGCACACTTTTTCGGTATCCGGTGCAGGAGTACAAAGGAGAACAGGAGAGCATCCATATTTTTGAGGCTTCTACACCCAAGGAGGAGCTGCGGCAAGTCTGTCTTGAAATCCGCAGGTTAGTGCGTGAGAAAAACTATTGCTATCGCGATATTGCTGTGGTCACAGGAGACTTGGAACGATATGGATTTTTGGCGCAAGAAATGTTTCAACGCTTTGATATTCCATACTTTTTAGATCAGACTAACAAACTGGTTCTAAATCCATTTATTGAATTTATTCGCAGCGCGCTACTGGTGGTCATACAAGAATATTCTTATGAGGCAGTTTTTCATTTCCTGCGCTGCGGCATGGCGGGAGTGACGCCGGACGAGACAGACAAACTGGAAAATTATTGTCTCACAATGGGAATACGAGGCAAAAAGGCATGGCATAAAAAATTTGCTAGGCGCATAAAGAAACAGGAAGAAGCAGCGTCCGCACTTGATGAGTTAAATGCAATCCGAGAGAAGGTCGTTGCAATGCTAGAGCCGCTTATGCAAAAAAAATCAGAGAAAAAAGCGACCGGAAAAGAACTTGTAAAGGCATTGTACAATTTTATTGTCAACGCTTCAATCGAGGAGAAACTGGCCGCGTATGAGCAATATTTTACAGAACAGGGGGATTTGGTAAAGGCAAAGGAATATGCTCAGATTTATCGACTGGTTATGCAACTACTAGAACAAATCTGTGGGCTTCTGGGTGAGGAGGAACTGGAAATTAAGGAGTTCGCAGATATTTTAGACGCGGGTTTTGCTGAGATTAAGGTGGGTACGATTCCGCAAAACGTAGATAAAGTTGTGATTGGTGATATTGAGCGAACACGTTTGTGTGAAGTTAAAGCATTGTTCTTTATTGGAGTGAATGACGGAATTATACCAAAAAACAACGGGACAGGTGGGATTATCTCTGATATTGACCGAGAATTTCTACAGGAATCAGAGTATGAACTTGCGCCGACACCACGGCAGCAAATGTACATACAGCGACTTTATCTTTATTTGATGATGACAAAACCAACAGAATATCTATATCTGTCTTATGCAAAGGTGGACAATGAGGGGAAGAGTATTCGTCCGGCATATTTAATTAATACGGTGGTTCGATTGTTCCCAAGTATTGTGATTGCGCAGCCACAATTGCGACCGATAGAGGAACAGATGGAATCGCCTGCGGATGCGCTCACCTATCTGGTTGCATTGCTGCGACGTTATGCAGCGGAGGAGATTGGGGATGAGAAACCACTTTTTATTACACTTTATGATACTTATGTCAAAAATGAGCGGTATGCGCCAGTTTTAGAACAAATGCGCAGAGCAGCATTTTCCTATTTGGCGGATGCAGATAAAAATAGGATTCCAAGAGAGCTTGCACGGCTTTTGTACGGACAGATTTTGAAAAACAGTATTAGCCGTCTTGAAAAATTTGCTTCTTGTTCTTACGCACATTTTCTACAGTATGGTTTAAGTCTTGAGGAGCGGGACAAGTACAGTTTTGAAAGTGTAGATATGGGAAATATATTCCATGCGGTCTTGGAAAATTTTTCAGAAAAGCTTGCGGAGGAAGGATATACTTGGTTTGATTTTCCAAAGGAAGCCGGAGAACGGATTGTGGGCGCATGTCTTGAGGATTATGCGGTGTCTTACGGGGAGACGATTTTGTACAGCAGCAAGCGCAACGAATATATGATTAAGAGAATGCATAGAATTTTAAATCGCACAGTACAGACATTGCAGTATCAATTGCAGAAGGGGGCATTTACGCCGGAAAATTTTGAGCTTTCTTTTCAGATGACATCAGACCTCAATGCGGTCAATATCTCCCTGTCTGAGGAAGAACGAATGCAATTGATTGGACGGATAGATCGCGTGGATACCTGTCAACAGAATGACAAATTGTATGTTAAAATTATTGATTACAAATCCGGTAATCAGAAGTTTGATTTGGCAGCGTTATACTATGGACTTCAATTGCAGCTTGTTGTCTATATGAATGCGGCGGTGGAAGTGCTAAACAAAAAAAATCAAAAGGAAAAAAATGATACGCGTGTCATTCCTGCAGCGATGCTTTACTATCATGTCAGCGATCCTATGACAGAGACGGAAAAAGGGAATCCAGATCCCTCGGAGATTGAGGCAGCGATACGCGAGGAGTTGAAAATGACAGGTATGGTCAGCGATAACGAGGAGATTATAAAGCTTCTCGATGAGGATTTTGACACAAAATCAAATATTATTCCGGTGGCAAAAAAGAAAGATGGCAGTTTTACAAAGGCATCTTCTGTGCTGTCAGACCAGGATTTCGAGACAGTATCTACCTATGTGAATCATAAGATTAAAGAGCTTGGCGTGTCGATTCTTGATGGTGAGATTGGATTGAATCCGTATGAGCAGAAGGATTCTGACGCCTGCACTTACTGTGATTACAAGAGTGTGTGCGGATTTGATAAAAAGCTGGGTGCAAAGTTGGTTCGGCATCTTGATGATATGGACCAAGAAGACGCGATGGAGCGTATCAAACAGAGCCTTGGCATGGAGGATAAGGAAGGGGGAGCACAATAAATGGCGATAAGTTTTACACCGGATCAACAGCGTGTCATTGACACTCGAAACTGTAATATTCTGGTATCGGCAGCGGCGGGAAGCGGCAAAACAGCAGTTCTGGTAGAGCGAATTATTCAAATGATTACAGATGACAACAATCCTGTTGATATTGACCGCCTTTTGATTGTGACGTTTACTTCTGCTGCTGCTGCACAGATGCGGGAGCGTATCAGCAAGGCAGTCTCGCAAAAGCTGGAGGAACACCCAGAGAGTGAACATTTGCAAAAGCAGGCATCACTGATACACAATGCTCAGATTACAACAATTGATTCCTTTTGTCTGTATGTAATTCGCAACAATTTTAATGAGATTGGTTTGGACCCAGCGTTTCGTGTGGCGGATGAGAGCGAGGTTCGACTGCTTGAATCGGATGTGATGGGCAAACTTTTGGAGGAAGCGCACACAGAGCCAACAGAGCGATTTTTGCATTTTATTGAGTGTTACAGCACAGGAACGAACGAGAAAAGAATAGAGGAAGCAATTTTAAGGCTTTATCATTTTTCGATGAGTTATCCATTTCCTGAACAATGGCTCACAGAGCGATTGGAGGATTACCGGATTGAGGATGTCAGTGCACTTTCTGATAAAAAATGGTTTCAGTCTGCACTGACATATATTCGCACGATTTTACAGGAGTGTAGAAATCGTCTGCAACAGGCATTGGAAATCGCGGGCAGCGTGGGTGGACCAATCCAGTATGCGGACAATCTTGCATCAGATATCATTCTGATTGAGAAACTTCAGAGTGCATCAGATTATAATGATCTGCACGATTTATTTACGTATTGTACTTTTACGCGTCTTTCTGGGAAAAAGATAGAAGGTGTGGACCCCGTTTTAAAGGAAATGGTCAAGGCGATACGCGATGAAGTTAAGAAGAATATTGCGGATTTAAAAAAGTTTTTGTTTCAGATTTCGGTGGATAACACTCTGAGTGATATGGCTTCCTGTCAGGAGTCAGTGGAGGAGTTAGTCTCTCTCACTCTGACTTTTAAGAAAATGCTCGACCAGTTAAAGCGAGATCGAAATGTAATTGATTTCTCGGATATGGAACATTTTGCGTTGCAGATTTTGTTAAAGCGCGATGAAAATGGCAAAATTGTTCCAGGAAATACAGCGCTTGAATTGCAGGATTATTTTGCAGAGATTATGATTGATGAGTATCAGGATTCTAACGAAGTACAAGAACTGTTGTTAAAGTGTATTTCTGGCGAGGAAAAAGGGCGCTATAATCGATTTATGGTGGGAGATGTCAAGCAGAGTATCTATAAATTTCGGCTGGCAAGACCAGAGATTTTTATGGAAAAATATGACACCTATGTTATAGACGACAATCGCAGTCATCAGGTTAGAATTGATTTAAGTATGAATTTTAGAAGCCGCAGAGAAGTGACTGATGCGACGAATTTTATCTGTAGTCAGTTAATGTCAGCAAGCGTTGGAAATGTGGAGTATGATAACAGAGCGGCATTGTATGTAGGTGCTTCTTATCCAGAGCCGGAACAGATAGAGAAGAAAGATATCTATCAGACAGAACTGTTGATTGCCACGCCAGACTCTCTTTTGATTCAGGAGGAAGATACAGAGACGCAAAAGTATTCTGAGAAAGAGATTGAGGCGGTGATGGTGGCGGAGCGCATTCGGCAAATTGTAGGAGTGTTTCCAATTACCGACGCGGTGACAGGGGAAGTCCGCCCAGCGAAATATTCCGATATTGTGCTTTTATTCCGCGCGACCGCAGGCTGGGATGAAGATTTTCGCAGAATTTTGTCCGAGCAGGGGATTCCAGTACATGTGACTAGCAGGGCAGGTTATTTTGAGACATTAGAGATACAGGGAATTGTCAATTTTTTGCGCGTGCTGGACAATCCGCTGCAAGATATTCCGCTTTTTGGAGTTCTAAAACTGCCATTTTTTGATTTTACAGAGACAGATATTACATGTATTCGTTGTTTTGCCAGAGATTTTATGGAACAACAGGAACAGCAAGAACAACAGGAAGACAAGGCAGATAAAAAACGCACAAAACTATTTTTATATGAACAAGTACAATTATATTATAATCAGGTATATCGTTTGGAGACGGCATCAACGGACCAGAAATTTAAAGGGAAAATTCGTCCAGAGAACAGAGTTAGCCAGACGAAGTTAGAGCGGTTCTTTAAAATGATTACAGAATATCGCAAAAGAATTGCATACACACCAATTAAAGAGCTTTTGCAGCAGTTGATTGCAGATACGTCCTATGATGCTTTTGTGGGTTCTATGCCAGGTGGGGACCAGAGAATGGCCAATATTGAACTGCTGTTAGAAAAGGCAGGAGCATTCCAGAATACAAGTTTTTATGGACTGTTTCATTTTATTCGGTATCTGGAAACGATACAGGAACAAGATGTAGATTTTGGTGAGGCAAATATTCTTGATGAAAATGCAGATGTTGTGCGCATTATGACAATTCATAAAAGTAAGGGATTGGAGTTTCCAATTTGTTTTGTCTGTGGGCTGTCCAAACAGTTTAATCAGATGGATATGCGCAAAAGTATTTTGATGGATGTGGAACTTGGTGTTGGCGTAGATTATATTGACCCAACTTTGCGTTTAAAGCGAAAAACAATGCGCAAAAATGTAGTGGCTCAGCGCATGAAGGAGGATACGCGCGGCGAAGATTTAAGAGTATTATATGTGGCACTTACAAGAGCAAAAGAGAAATTAATTCTCACTGGATATTTGGGGGATTTTGATAAAAAGCTTGCGAATAATGTGTATTTGACAATGGAATCTGCTGAAAAGCTCCCATACTCTGTATTGATGGGTGCAAATTCTTATATGGATATGATACTTGCGGCGCTGATACGCCATAGCTGTATGAAAGAGCTGTTGGAGGAGCGCGGATTTGAATACATTAGATGTCCGTTGCCTTATCGAGAAATTTCAATTGGAGTTACTCTGTATCAGGAGACGGAAAGTCAGGCAGAAAAAATAAGAACACAGCTAAAGAAACAAGGGAAGTCAATCGCCTTGGAAGAAGAACTTTCCAAAGCGTCTGTATATTCAGATGCAGCGTTAAAAACAGTGCTTTATGAAAAATTGCATTATGTATATCCTCATTCTGATTTGGAGGGACTGACAGTAAAGACGACTGTCTCTGAATTGAAAAAGGCATCTTATGAGGAGGCGTTTGCGGAATCTGCGGAGCTTGTGGTGCTGCCAAGAGAACATTATATACCAGATTTTGCACTTGAGGAGACAGAAAATATAACAGAGGTGTCAGAAACAGCGGTAACGGATGCGGAAATATCGCACGCCAGAAAAGCATTGTCAGGAATCCAATATGGTACAGCAGTGCACAAGATTATGGAATTATTGTCCTTTTCAGAAAGGTTGCGCACAGACAAGAAACAGCTCTATGCAATTTTAAAGAGTGAGCAGGCACAATGGATTGCTGAGGGCACGGTTACTGCGGATGAGCTCGCTTGTGTTGGTATTAATAAAATTACAAACTTTCTTCAGTCTAGCCTGGCAAAGCGTATGATAGCGGCAAATGTGCGCAATGAACTTTTTAAGGAACAGCCCTTTGTGCTTGGAATTAGTGCAGACCAGTTAAAACCAGATTTTCCACCAACGGAGACTGTACTGATTCAGGGTGTGATTGATGTATTTTTCTATGAGAATGAGGAAATAGTACTTGCGGATTACAAGACGGATAAGGTAAGTTGTAAGGAGGAGTTGATTCAGCGCTATCAGAATCAGCTTGACTATTATCAGAAAGCGCTTGAGCAGATTACGGGCAAGCGAGTGAAGGAACGATATTTGTATTCGTTTTCTTTGCAGGAGGAGATTTATGTTTAAATATATTTTATTTGACTTGGATGGCACTTTGACAGATCCGAAGATTGGAATTACGCGTTCCGTACAGTATGCACTGTACGCGCTTGGTATCGATGAGCCTTCTCTTGACAGATTAGAACCTTTTATCGGACCACCATTGGCAGATAGTTTTCGGGAATTTTATGGTTTGAATGAGGAACAGATTGCTACGGCAATCGCTAAGTATCGTGAGCGATTTGCGCGGCAGGGAATTTATGAAAATGAAATCTATCCTGGAATTTCAGAAATGTTAGCGGAATTAAAGAGGAAAGGAAAAATATTGGCAATTGCGTCAAGCAAACCGACACTGTTTGTAGAACAGATATTGGATTATTTTGATATCAGAAAGTATTTTGATTTCGTTGTCGGAAGCAATATGGATGGAACGCGCGGCAGAAAAGAAGAGGTTGTTGAGGAGGCACTGCGGCAGATGGTTCCGGCTGAAATGATACCTGATGAGAAAAAAGATACTGTTGTGATGGTGGGTGATCGAAAGTTTGACATTGAGGGCGCAAGAGCACAAGGTATTACTTCTGTAGGGGTGTCTTTTGGATATGGGTCAGAAAGAGAACTTGAACAGGCAGGTGCAGATTTTACGGTTAACTCTGTGGAATCGTTGTCTGTTGTGTTGACTTTAGGAACTGTAAGTGAATGGAGAGTTTGATGAGCACAAAAAATGCAAAAAGACAGATAAAAAGAACACCAAAACGGACAACACTGTTACAAAAATTGGCATATATTGTAAGGCCGTTTGTCGTGTATATGTTAGTGAAAACCGTCGCAATGTTCTTTCTTGCGATTGCGATTCCAGCACTTCCTATCACAGGAATTGCTGATTGGGTGGAGCGCAATTCGCAGCCGCTTAGCGCTGTGGTGAACGGTGCAGCGAGCTTGATGGGAGTCGTTTTTTTACTAAATGATTTTCTTATTGAGGCAAGTACCACTGGAGAAGTGGATATTGACAGAGGCGTATTGATACAATTTTTTCGTTTTTTAAAGATGGATTTTTTTGAAAAAAAGACTGCGCACAAAGCACTTCGTCTGGCGTTGTGCGCTCTTCTTGGCATCACTGCCTCACTGGCGCTCAATATAGGGATTGAGCTGATAACAGAACTGTCCGCTTCTGGCAAGAATGTATTTGACTCTGAACGGTATGAGACAGTGGAAGCCATACAATATTCTGTGCCAATTGGGATTGGAATTGTGCTGTATGGTATTATTTCCCCACTTGTGGAGGAGATTGTATTTCGCGGAGTCTTATACAACCGCATTAGAAAATTTTACAGTATGAAAATAGCAGTTTTTTTCTCAGCACTTTTGTTTGGACTCTTTCATGCAAATTTGCCGCAGTTTTTATATGGAACGGCTATGGGAATGCTGATGGCAGCCTGCTATACTTACATCGGTTGTTTTGCGGCACCGGTTCTGATGCATATGTCTGCAAATCTTTTTATTTTTATAGTATCTGGATTTACAGAATGGACCGCGTTTTTGATAACTCCTGTGTGGTGTGTGGTTTTTATAGTGCTGTCTATCGGTTTACTTTTCTTTGTACACGGGCAGCCAAAGGAATAACTTTCCATACTCAATTAGCGTGCCATTAGCTCAATGATCTCGCCGACATACATTGTGTGCAGGTCGCCATCTTTGTACCATTTGGAAATCTCCGGTGAGAGGAAAGTTTCCTCTGTTAGTCGAACAGCGGCTAGTTTATGGCACAAAAGCACAAAACTTCCCTCATCAATGAATGGAATGGAGAGCTTATAATTCCATGTGAGTCCGGCTTCTGCAACCTTGTCAGAATTGCGGCCAGAATGAGAACCGCAATAATTTAGTGCTTCCTTGTACTCTTTTCCCATAAAGGATACAGAGAAAAACTCTCCGGCATCAAGAAATTCTTTGGTGTACCTTGAGTCCCGAATAAAGAGGAAGGCAACATTTTTCCCCCATAGTACACCAAGACCACCCCAGCTCACAGTCATGGTGTTTGCTTTCTGCTTGGTGCCTGCAGATACCAGTGCCCAATCTTTTCCGATTGACTCAAAGGGATTTAGTTCCAGTTCATCTACTGGAATTGGTTGAAAAACATGCATAATCAATTCTCCTTTTACATTTAATCCATGTTTTATTATTATAGCGCGTTCTGTGAAAAATGTCACGACGAACTTATTTTTATAGCAGCGTCCTTGGTTTTTATGCTCTCATTTGTAGTTTACTCTTGAAAAAAGAAATAGTTTCATGAGTCTCAGTAACTCATAAGCTGATAAAAACTGGCGTAGGTGTGAATTGTAACAGAAGAACAGATGTGAAAAGTCTGAGTGAACTCCAATTGTTGACAAATGTATGTTCATGCGCTATAATACGTACATATGTTTTAGATGCTTTATAATTGGGGGATAGGTTTAGAATGAAAGGAGGAAAAGATGGGTAATAATGAAAGTTTTCTATGGGAATATCAGGGAAATCAGTTTCGCTTGGAGCAGAAAAGTTGGTATTCAAGTAATAATGGGTGGAAGATTAGCGGTATCGTGACAGCGAAAGAGAGATTGGTTCTTCCAAGTACTTACAAGGGAAATCCAATTAGCTGCTGGCAGATGGACAGTGGAGAAAAGCCGCTGCCTGCCGTTCGTTTTTTGTCGATTCCTGACAGTATCACAGAGATTTCTATACAGGGTAGACCTTTTCCGAATCTGGAACGAGTGGAAGTACAGGCAGGTAATCCTAAATTTTCCACAGATGGGCAGATGCTTTATTCAGTTGACGGAAAGATATTGATTTATAGCCTTGCTATGGGAAATCAGGAGCGGGTGGTGGTGCCTGCGACAGTGAAGAAGATAGCAGACAGAGCATTTCGCCATTCCGTGTGCAAAGAGATTGTGTTTGAAAATCCTGATGTGTCAGTGGAAGATAATGCCTTTGAGATGTCTGTTTGGCTGGAACAAAAAGGAGACTACTGTATTGTTGGAAATATGTTTTTCCGGCTGAAACGTTCTATGGATTTGCTGGTAGTTCCAGAATATATCAAGCGTTTTCATGAGAGAGCGTTTGTTCAGGCGATACCAAAATGTATGATTGCGCCAATTTCTCCTTCGAGAAGCAATGTTTCTAATTTGGAGGGTAAATTTTATCGCGATGTAAAGAGCCTTGAAGAGCTAACTATCACGCATTTTAGTGCAACTTTGAATTTTGCGAATCTGGCAAGATTGACAGGATTACAAAATGTTCATTTGTCGGAAAATCACAAAAAATATTGTTCTGTAGATGGCGTGATTTTTACAAAAGATAAAAAAATGCTTGTGTTTTATCCGTGCGGCAGACAGAATAAAAAGTATCAAATTCCAGAAGGTACAGTTAAGATTGCGCGAAGGGCTTTTGCAGAACAGCAATATCTTGAGGAAGTTTTTATGCCAGATACAGTGACAACACTTGGCATGAGTGCATTTTTTCATTGTAAAAAACTGCGAAAAGTGCGTTTTTCTGATGCGATCAAAGAAATACCTGATTCGAGTGCTTATCAAAATGGTGGAGTGTTCCAGCAATGCAAGATGTTGCGCGAGATAACACTTCCATCAAAATTGCAGTATTTGGGAAGCTTTGCATTTTATCAGAGTAGTTTGCAGAAGGTGGAATTTCATGATAAGCTTCGTCAGATAGGTGAATACGCATTTGCAAAATGCGATTTACAAGACATCAGCTTGCCTGCTACAGTCGAGCGTCTTGGAAAAGGCTCATTGGCTGGGATAGAAACGATAGACACGTATGTAGGGACAGCGAAAGGGCTTGTGTCTGCAGTCAATACAGTGCCGCCGGACATGACTGAAAAAAGGATGAATGTGGAATGGGGACGTTGTATCGTTCATGCACGGCACAAAAAGGGCGATAAAATAGAGACATTCTTGATACCTGGCAGCTTGAAACGCACCGCTGCATATCATTTAGATTTGGCTTGGAATAACGATCAGATTGACTATGAAGAGTATGATGCTTGCTTTGAGGAGATTATGGACTCAGAGGAGCGGTTGGAATTTGCGGAGCTTGGTATTTTGCGGCTGCAAGGGGAGGAGGACACGCCCTATGTGGCATATATGAAACATACGGCCTTGCGGATTGCATCACATTTGTTAGAGGCGAAAAAGGAGAAAGAATTTCTAGTGTTTTTGGATAGAGGATATTTATCAGACTCGTCAATTGGAAAATTGTTGAAGATTGCAAACGAAAATGGTCTTACTACTTGCTCTGCATATTTATTAAAATATCAAAATGCAAAAGGCGGCAGGAAGGCCAAGAGGTTTTCCTTATGAGCACTCGACAGTCTCTTGCCAAACGTTCGTTGGAGGTATGTCGCAATCAATTGTTTTTTGAAAATCGTTTTCTGGAGCAGGCGTTGTTTCGTCTAAAATGGGCGGATAATGGAGCTGTTTTATTCGGAAGTGATGGAAGTAAATTTTGCTATCAAATAGACAATGTTTTAAAGCGATATATGGAAAGCCCACAGCAGCTTATGTTGGACTATTTACATATGATTTTACACTGTCTGTATCAGCACCCGTTTTTTGCGTCACAAGAACAGCGGAAATATTGGGATTTGGCGACAGATATTGCGGTGGAATGTGTGATGAAGGAAATTGTTGAGGACGATATATCGCACATGGACAGGTCCTGTTTTGATATAACAAAAAAAGAGAGACAATGTGGTGTGATTGACTATATCAAAAACGAGATTGGTGTGCTGTCAGCGCAAAAGATTTTTGTCTTTCTGCTGCGAAAGATGGATACAGAGAGCGCATTTTTGGATTTTTTTGGACTGGATTTTGAAGCGCTTAGCAAGCTTTTTAAACGAGATGAGCATGATTTGTGGTATCTATATAAATCTGCTGGATGTGGCGATTTAATACAGAATAGGACAGAAAATATCCAGCAGGAAGTGGTGCAGGTAGGGACGAAAACTATTTGTCAGGAAGTGCCAGTAAGACAGGAGTTTGAGCAAATCCAAATGGAACGTTATTCAAAGCCGGATTTGATAGCAGCAAAAAGACAGGAGTTTTGGCAAGGTCAAAAACAATTACAGCAGATATGGAAGGGCGTTGCCGAACAGGTTTTACTGTCAGTGCAGTCTTTTGCAAGGCGTACAAGGGGCGATATGGCTGGAAATATGGTCAAAACATTGCAAAATATCACAAGGGAAAATTATGATTATTCTGTTTTTTTACAGAAATTTGCATTGCGGCTTGAGGAGCGAATGCAGACAAATCTGGATGAATTTGACTATATTTTTTATACTTATGGACTAAAGCTCAATAGTCATATGCCCTTGATTGAGCCACTAGAATACAAAGAAAAATACTTACTGCGCGAGTTTGTGATTGCGATTGACACGTCTGGGTCCTGTGCGGGAGAGCTGGTGGAAAAATTTCTGGTGAAAACCTATGATATTCTACGTCAGACGGAGAGTTTCAGCACAAAAGTAAACATTCATATTATTCAGTGTGATGCGACGATTCAGGATGACACAACTATTCGTTCACAGGAAGATTTAGAGAATTATATTTCGCATTTGACTTTAAATGGTTTTGGCGGAACCGATTTTCGACCAGTTTTTGCATATGTAGAACATATGATTAAAGCAGGTGCAATACAGCGGCTTGAAGGGTTACTCTATTTCACAGATGGATATGGCGTATTTCCTACGAAACCGGCAAAGTATAAGACGGCCTTTGTGTTTCTCAATCAGGAGGAAGATGTGAAAGTTCCTGCGTGGGCGATGAAAGTTTACATAGAGGAGGAAGCATTGTTATGAACATTAAGGAGGCGAAAGAGGAGATTGTGCGTTCAGTGGAGATGTATCTCGACAAGGATGCGTTTGGAGAGTACAATATTCCATATATGAAGCAAAGACCAATCTTTATGATTGGTGCGCCAGGGATTGGTAAGACTGCGATTGTGGAACAGGTCGCATCGGAGCTTGGCATTGCGCTGGTGTCCTATTCTATGACACATCATACGCGGCAGAGTGCGCTTGGTTTGCCCTATATTGAGGAGAGAACTTATGACGGAAAAACTGTGAAGGTGTCCGAGTACACAATGAGTGAGATTATTGCGGCAGTGTACAGGGTTATGGAAGCGTCAGGAAAGCGGGAGGGAATCCTGTTTTTGGACGAGATTAATTGTCTGTCAGAAACTCTTGCGCCAGCCATGCTATTGTTTTTGCAATATAAGACTTTTGGCAACCAGCGTCTGCCGCAAGGGTGGGTTATTGTGACCGCAGGTAATCCTCCACAGTATAATAAATCTGTAAAGGAATTTGATGTGGCGACATTGGACCGCCTGAAATGTTTTGCTATTGAGGAGGATTTTGGCGTTTGGAAATCTTATGCATATCAAAACGGAATCCATGCGTCAATCATCACATTTTTGGAAATCAATCCTGAGTGGTTTTATTCCATACGAACAACGGTGGACGGTGTGCAGTATGTGACGGCAAGAGGTTGGGAAGATTTGTCTATGGCAATTGGCATCTATGAAAAGAAATGTTTTAACGTGGATAAAAGGCTGATTATGCAATATATTACCGATACCGAAATCGCTGGAAAATTTGGTATCTATTACGACTTGTTTAAAAAGTACAAATCTGATTATAAGGTGGAAGATATCCTAAATGGCATTGTGACAGAAGAATTGTTGGAGCGAGTGAAAAAAGCCGGATTTGACGAGCGCGTTTCGCTATTGGGATTGATTTTGGAAAATTTAAATGTTCAGTTTGATGCCGTGGTGCACCAAGAAGCAGTGTTAGAGCGGGTAGTGAAGATTCTGCGTCTTGCAAAGAAAGAATCTGCGCAAAGTGACCTTACACAATTTTTTGAAAAATATGATATGATGTTACAGGCGGAACACAACAGCGCGGAAGCTGCAAACAGTCTGAGTAGCGATCAGAAAAGAGAGTATCGTGATGCTATAATTTTACTACAGGAATATAAGACGATATGTGATAAAGAGCATGAGCAAAAAAAGCAGTTTCCATTGATAAAGAAACGATTTGACACGCAGGCAAAAAGACATCAAAGCTATGTGAAGAAAGTGCAACAGCAGTTGGAAAAAGCCTTTGATTTTCTGGAACAGGCGTGGGGAAATGGACAGGAAATGATACTGTTTATGACAGAACTTACAGCAAATGCGGATAGTATGCATTTTATTGAACTTTGGGGAAGTGCATCATATTTTCAGTTTAATCAGGAATTACTAATTTATGATGTCCACCAGAATTTGCAGCGCGAAATTACCGCTCTGTTTTCTCCCTTATAAAGATTTGATTTTATTTTGATAGATGGGGAGCAATAACATGTTACATATAGCAATCTGTGATGATGAGAAGGATTTTGTCACATATCTGACAGGCTTACTGAATCAATACGCCGTTGAGACAGGCGTGGAAATGAAAGTATCTGCTTTTTACGACGGCATGGAGCTGATAGAAAGTTATGACACAACGATTGATCTGATTTTTCTTGACATTCAGATGAAGTTGGTAAATGGACTGCGCACTGCGGAGCGGATTCGACAGATAGATGAAAAAGTAGGCATTATTTTTTTGACAACGCTGACGCAATGTGCATTGGAAGGCTATAAATATCAGGCGGCAAATTATATTATTAAGCCAATTCGTTATGTTCGCCTAAAAGCGGAGATGGATCAGTGGTGCAAGCGCAACCAAAAAAATGATAGCCCTGCAATAGTGGTTGCGAATGACTCTGGAAAGTATAAGATATTTTTGCATACGCTGCGATATGTGGAAACATTTAACCGCAATTTGCTTTTTCACACGGATCAGGAAAATATTATTTGCTATAAGAGTATGAAAGAAATGGAACAAGAATTGGTGACACATGGATTTGTGCGCTGTCACACCAGTTATATTGTAAATTTATTTTTTGTGAAGGGTGTCAATAAGTTAGAGCTTACACTGATTACAGGAGAGATTCTTCCAATCAGCCAGCCAAAGCGCAAACAGTTTATGGAACAGCTTGCAGAGTACTGGGGAGATTTGCTGTGATACGATTTATGGAGATTTGTAGCGATATATTGGCATATGGATATGTGTTTGTTTTTCTGTGTATGATTTGCAGTTTTCTTCCAATGCGTAAAAATTGGCTTTTGCGGGTGATAGGGATCTGTGCGATTGATGTTCTCTCAACAGTTGTGATATATTCAAATGACCCATATGGTTTGATTGGAACAATGGCAGGATTTTTTCTCTATATTTTTGTTTTTCATGCCGGACATATCATTGAAAAGGTGACTGCTGTGTTGGTCTTTTGTCCAGTGATGATTGCGGTCAATTATTTAATGGAGGAAACCGGCAAAAAAATTTTCTTTACATTAACAAAGGCGCCAGTCAGTCCAATGGATGATGGATGGACCGATGAGCAGTATCTGGCAAGCACAGGTATTCACATGCTTTCCCTGCTGGCAAGGCTGTTGTTTTGGATTGTAGCGTGGTGGTTTCTGCGGAAGTATCTGCGTCAGATTACATCAAGCCTGACAGTGAAGATGTGGATGATTGTGGATGTCTTAATGCTCGCGCCCTTTGTGGCGATTGCGACAATTCTTCTTTTTATGCCAGAAAATATATTGATTGTCTATCCGATTTGCGCAGCGTCTATTGTGTCTAGTTTTGGATGTATTTATCTTGCTGCCTATATTTGCAATTCTGTGCAGACAGCATATTATGCGCAGGAACTTGAGATGAAACAGGCGTATTACAGAGATAGAATTAGCGACGAGGAACGGGTGCGCAGTATCTACCATGATTTAAAGAATCATCTGTTGGTATTGCAGGCGCAGGTAGGAAATGGGCAAGAGATACAAAGTTCTATTCAGGACTTACAAAGTCAGATTCAGGAGTATGAAAATTATTATCAGACAGGAAATGAATATCTTGACATTATTATTCGTGACAAGGCACGGATAGCGCAAGAGCGGCAGATTGATTTTGCCGCCGTAATTTCTTTTGCGGACGGTGCTTTTATCGAGCCGTTGGATATCAGCACTATCTTTGGAAATGCGCTTGATAACGCGATTGAGGCAAGCGAGAAGCTGTCAGTACAGGAGCGATTGATTACTATAAAAGCGGACCGCGTGCGAGATATGTTGGTGATTTTGATAGACAACAATACTACACAGATGGGGAAGGGGCAGAGACAAATTTTGTCAGACAGCGCAAGGAAAAATAAGACGACAAAAGAGGATACATTCGCGCATGGTTTTGGACTTTCCAATATAAAAAATGCCGTTCAGAAATATGCAGGACAGTGCAGTGTCAAGAAAGAGGGAGGAAAGTTTAAACTTAAGATAGTGATTCCGATGCCATGAAGTACACCCAAAATTACTGATGAAAAATATTTAGATTTTACCTCGTAGATATTAGTTTTTACATTTTGCATTGTACCTATCCACAAAACCCCTATAATGAGCTTAACAAGTTCATTATAGGGGTTTTGTAATTAGACTCCAAGAAGGTAAGGGGGAAGCAAAATGAGTATTTTAAGCACGACACATTTGACAAAGCAATATGGCAGCGGACCGAATATTGTCAACGCATTAGATGACGTAAATATTTCTGTGGAGCAAGGAGAGTTTGTCGCAATTATCGGAACTTCTGGCAGCGGAAAATCGACGCTCCTCAATATGCTAGGCGGTTTGGATCGACCGACCTCGGGCAGCGTGCGAGTCGATAAATTTGAGTTGGGCAAGCTTTCAGACGAGGATTTAACGGTATTTCGCAGGCAGCGTATTGGCTTTGTTTTCCAGAATTATAACTTGGTGCCGATTCTAAATGTTTATGAGAATATTATTATGCCAATTCAGTTGGATAACAAGAAGCCAGATGAGCGCTTTATACAAGAGGTTGTGGAACTTCTGGGGCTGGAAAAGAAGCTTAACAATATGCCAAACACACTTTCTGGAGGACAGCAACAGCGCGTCTCAATTGCCCGCGCGCTGGCGAGCAAACCAGCGATTATTCTTGCTGACGAACCGACTGGGAATTTAGATAGCAAGACGAGTGATGAGGTTATCGAGTTGTTGCGAATTACAAGTCAAAAATTTCATCAGACGATTGTTATGATAACGCACAACCCTGAAATTGCAAAGCAAGCGGACCGTTGTATACGAATCGAGGACGGGAAAGTTGCAAGTGCTCAGGAAGGCAGGGCGGATGTATGAGACGTGATAGGAAAAATCAGACGAATGTGATTCGTATTTTATCACAGCGTAGTTTTCGGCAAAACAAGGGGCGCAATCTGGTCGCGGTACTTGCAATTGTGTTGACAACAATGATGTTTACGACTTTGTTTACACTGGCGCAGAGTATGGAGAGGAATATGACAGAGATGTATTTGCGTCAGTCTGGCACAAAAGCGCACACAAGTACGAAACAGATTACAGATGAGCAAATTACACAACTCTCTAAACATCCAGACATTGTACATTTTGGCAAGTCAATTGTGTTGGGTGTTGCCCAGAACCAATGTCTTGCAGGGCGTCAAGTAGAAATCCGCTATGGTAGTGATCAGTACGCAAAAGATGGTTTTGCGTATCCTACAACGGGTAAAATGCCACAGCAAAAGAACGAGATTGCGCTGGATACATTGACGCTTGAGCGACTGGGGATTTCGTTGGAGTTGGGACAGGCTGTCACACTTGAACAGGAAAATGATTCTGATACCTTTACCTTATGTGGTTGGTGGGAAGGCAATCTTTCCTCCTATGCGAGCATAGCATGGGTGAGTGAGCAGTTTGCGCTGGAAGCTTGTGAAAATGCGCCTGCGTCGTCAGAAGAACAGGTGTTGGGATTGCGCATGATGGGCATTACTTTTTCGGACGCGAAAAATATCGACGCAAAGATACAGAAAGTTCTTCGCGAAAGCGGTTTAATGGAACTGTCATTTGAAACAAATCTTGCGTATACGCCAGAGGTACAAAGCAGTATCTTTGCGGAAAATTTACCAATGTATGGCGGTATGATGCTAGTGTTTCTGGCAGGGTACTTGATTATCTATAATGTTTTTCAGATTTCAGTCGCTGCGGATATTCAGTTTTATGGAAAATTAAAGACACTCGGAACCACCAAAAAGCAGTTGAAAAAACTGATTTATGGGCAGGGGAACCGGCTTAGTATGATTGGTATTCCGATAGGACTTGTGGTGGGATATCTGCTTGGAGTTCTATTGGTTCCAATATTGATTCCCATGAAGGAGATGAAGGTGCTTGTCTCCGCAAACCCTGTGATTTTTGTTGGTTCTGCGTTGTTCTCTTATATTACAGTGCTGATTTCCTGCATGCTGCCTGCGCGATTGGCTGGAAAAGTTTCACCTATTGAAGCGTTGCGCTACACAGACAGTGATACTGCTTATCATAAAAAGAAAAAGAAGTCAAAAAATGGTGCTTTTCTGCAAAGTATGGCGTGGGCAAATTTATGGCGCAGTCGGAAGCGGACAGTTTTAGTTATCTGTTCCCTGATGCTAGGACTTGTGCTGATGAGCTATTTCTATGCAAAGAATGTTAGTTTTGATGTGGAAAAATATCTGATGGATTTGACAGTGGCAGATTATGAGATTGACGATGCGACAAACAATGTTTCTAGTTTTTATGACCCAGCAAGCAAAACCATCAGTGACACAATGCTTGCAGAGATTATGGGACTGGGAGAATCCGGTGCAGTTGAGGCGACAGGACGGCTTTATTCCAGGCAGGAGCCATTACTATTGAACGAGCAGACAAAGCGTAATTTGACGGATTTTTACAATGAAGAACGGCTGGCGGATTTTGCATCTCATGACCCTTCTTTTCCAGAATGGAAAGCAGGATTTGACGCGGCAGTGAGCGGTGAGGAGTGCATGTATACCGTATATGGAGCAGATGGGTTGATTCTGGATGCGGCAGCCAGCAATAGCTATCTTCTTGACGGTGACTTTGATGCAGAGCTGTTTGCAACAGGACAGTATTGTTTGGTTATCGGTCCTTCTGTCATGCCAGGTAGTGTGATTCCGGCACAATCTGTAGGTGAGAAGATTTCTGTTGCAGGTCGTAAATTTGAAGTGATGGCGGTTTTAAAACCGTTGCACCCGATGGTGTCAGGGCGGGATTCGTTAGTTTTTGACCTTCCGCTTGTATTGCCAGCAGATGTTTTTACAGAGTTGTGGCAGGATAGCAATCTGCGGAAATTCTATTTTAATGTCACAGATGAAGCAATGGAGGATGCGCGGAAACTGCTCTTGGAATACCAGCAGGGGGATGCAATTGGAATGAACGTGGTATCCCGACAGACAATGATAGAGCAATATGAGACGCAGACGCGCGCTTCGGCTGTGATGGGGTATGCAATTAGTGTTATTATTGCACTTGTTGGTGTATTGAATTTTATAAACAGTATGGTGACAGCAATTATTGCGCGAAGACGAGAATTTGCTATGATTCAGAGTGTTGGCATGACCAAACGGCAATTGCGGCAAATGCTGACTTTTGAGGGGCTATATTATGCGGGAATAACTCTGTTTGCCGCCTATATTTTGAGTGTGTTGACAGTCGGCGTCATTTTGCGTGTGATGGTGACTGCAGCCGATGGATATTCTACTTTCCATTTTACCCTGCTTCCACTCGTTTGCTGCACGCCCGTACTAATTGTGATTGCACTCGTGATTCCATATTTGTGTTTCAAGAATCTGGAGCGGCAGAGCATTGTGGAGCGCTTACGCACAATTGATTGAAATAACAAAAAGACATCTTTCTAAATAAAAATTTTAGAGAGATGTTTTTTTGCGCATATATATCATTTTTCTATGCTTTAGAAAACCTATTTTATTTTTTATGCATATTATAAATACTATAAGAAGCAGGAACAGCTTCTTATAGCCGATTTACGGCGCAAAGGACAGCGCCTTTTATCAGAAGTAAAGGGCAACTTCTGATAAGATATAGTATGCCAAGTGCATTATCAGTTACTTAATTTTAGATATGAATGAGGTGATTTTAATTGAATAATTTTAATATGAACTGGATGCTTCAGCCGCCCAATTTATTTGGCATAAGAACGCCAAACAGAAATGGAAATCAAAGAGCAGTACAGCATTCCCATGATTTTATATATGAGACAAATGCTGTTATGTCTGATTCTGATCAGTCGATGGAATCGAAACAAAATCAAGGAGGAATGGGAATTATGGCTCAAGAGGATGCATGTGGAAATCAGGCAGAAAAGGAAGTAAGAAGTGAGTGTGGAGTGATTGGACCAATAGGCCCAAGAGGGGAACGAGGAGATATTGGTCCGATGGGACCGAGAGGAGAACCAGGGCCACCAGGAAGTCCTGGAGAACGTGGAGAAACCGGACCGCAGGGAGTTACAGGACCTCAGGGGCCACAAGGAGCTACGGGACCCCAAGGGCCAAGAGGTGAACCAGGTGCACGTGGACCAGCGGGACCACCTGGATATCCGCAAAACAGTATTTTTGCTTCATTTTTGAGTCAAGAATTAATTGTGCCAGAGAGCGCAAGTATTCCGCTTAAAGTGGGAGTATCAGACATAACTCAAAATATCGTTCTCCGTAGTGACTGTTCTATCGCACTGACTGCAGGATATTATGCTATCAATTATTATCTATCTACAGTGATGAAAAGACAAGGACTTATTAAGCTTATGCCTATATTCAATGATTGTAAGCAAAGCATATACAGCGCATATGCGGAAGCAGTAAGGCGAAAGGAATTGTTGGTGTTATCAAGATATTTTATTGTTGAGATACCAGTTAATACGATATTGTTTTTTGATTGGCATTCATCGGCAGGGGTTTCTAAAATTAATTTATATTTGAGTATACAAAAACTATATCGATAATAAATCAAAAGGGGAGAGAAAACAATGGTAACAATAAGCCTTTGTATGATCGTCAAAAATGAGGAAATGCATATTGCGCGCTGTCTTGATAGCGTGGCAGAACTTGTAGATGAAATAATAATCATAGATACCGGTTCAACAGACCGGACGGTGGAAATCGTGTCAAACTATACGTCAAAGATCTTTTCATTCCAATGGAATGATGACTTTGCTAATGCTAGAAATGATTCCTTTTCCAGAGCATCTATGGACTATTGTATGTGGATGGATGCGGATGATATCTTAGAGGACACAGAAAAGGACAAATTCTTACAGCTAAAGCAGTCACTTTCGCCAGATGTGGATATTGTAATGATGAAATATAATACTTCTTTTGATGAGGCGGGCAAGCCTTCCTTTTCTTATTTTAGGGAAAGATGGATTAGAAATTGTGAACAGTATCGCTGGGTTGGTGCGGTTCATGAAGTAATTCCACCTCAAGGCAAAATCATATATTCAGATATTGCGGTTAGTCACAAAAAACTGGGTAAAGGAGATCCTGACCGAAATTTAAAAATATATCAAAGGATAATTGCGGAAGGAAAGATTTTGGAACCACGACACCAATATTATTATGGGCGAGAGTTGTATTATCACCAACAATATGAGGAGGCTATTTCTGTGTTGGAGCAGTTTTTGCTTTTGCCTGAGGCATGGATTGAAAATAAAATAGAAGCATGTATTATCTGCGCTAACTGTTATTTCCAGTTAGGGCAGGAACAGAAAGCATTGACTACTCTTTTGCGCAGTATGAGTTTTGATTTGCCAAGAGCGGAGTTGTGTTGTGAGATAGGAAAATATTTTTTAGAGCATAAAAACTTTCATAATGCAATTTATTGGTATGAAACTGCGTTGAATATACCCAAAAATGAATATGCAGGTGGATTTGTGCTGCCAGACTGTTATGACTACATTCCTTTTTTGCAGTTGTGCGTATGTTATGACAGATTGGGAGACTATCAAAAAGCAAAAGAATACAATGAGAAGGCTGGGGCATGTAAACCTTATTCTAAAGCATATCTATACAATAAACAATACTTTGACAGTCTATAAGAACTTAATTGATAGAAAAAGGTAACAGTTCAGATAGGTATTTGCACTTTGTTGCAAATACCGTAAGACAACGTGGTGGTTGCAAGCAAAAATCCATCGCCAAAGGCGATTTTGCATGGATTTTTGTCCGTAACAGTGAAGGTATCTGAACTGTTACAACAAGAGTGTTACTTTTCAGTCTTGAACGATAACTTTTTTATTCATTTCTGTCCGCGCGATTGATTTCATCAATCTTTTTTGACATGGACACACCATAGGCGATAGACTGGTCAAGAATAAACCGAATTTCTGGTGTATTCCTGAGATTAATTTTTTTTGCAAGAAGGCTTCTAATATATCCCTCTGCGCTCTTTAACCCCTCTAGTGTCTCTTTCTGAGAATCCTCGTCGCCCAAGACACTAATCCATGCCTTACAGGTCTTTAAATCTGGCGCCACTTCCACAGTGACAACAGAGGTCATAGGATTGATTCTTGGATCTTTTATCTCACTTCTAATAACCTCCGCCAGAACACGATGGACTTCCCCATTGACACGGGTATTCTTTACGCTGTTCTTTCTCATTTCACTTTTACTCCTATATTATCTTGGCACCTCAACCATGATATACGCCTCCACAATATCCAGTTCCTGCATACTGTCAAAGCCTTCAAATACCAAACCGCACTCAAACCCTGCTTTTACTTCCTTGACATCATCTTTAAACCGCTTGAGTGATGCGAGCTCGCCCTCATAAATCTGATCGCCCTCGCGCGTAATACGAATCTTGCACCCTCTCTGGAATACACCGTCAAGGACATAGGAACCCGCAATATTGCCGACAGCAGATGCCTTAAATATCTGTCTAACTTCCGCATGACCAATAACTTTCTCCTCAAATACTGGATCAAGCATTCCTTTCATCGCCGCCTCAATATCCTCGATAGCCTGATAAATCACTTTGTAAAGCCGCACATCCACACCCTCGCGCTCCGCAGTCGCTTTTGCCTGTGTATCTGGACGCACATTAAATCCAATAATAATGGCCTTGGAAGCAGATGCAAGACTGACATCAGACTCATTGATTGCACCAACGCCTCCGTGAATGCACTTAACAACAACCTCCTCGTTGGAAAGTTTCATAAGACTCTGTTTCACTGCCTCCACACTACCTTGCACATCAGCTTTGATAATCAGATTGAGCTCTTTAAGATTTCCTGCTTGAATTTGTGAAAACAGATCATCAAGGGACATCTTAGCCTTAGTATCCTCAAGAAGCTTCTCTTTATTCTGTGCCACAAATGTCTCTGCATAATATTTTGCTTCCTTGTCATTTTCATGTGCAATAAAAATCTCTCCCGCGTTTGGCACATCACTCAGACCTAAGATTTCCACAGGAGTGGAAGGTCCCGCTTCTTTCACACGTCTTCCCTTATCATCTACCATAGCGCGAACTTTGCCGCTCGCTGCACCCGCCGACACAAAGTCACCTACATTTAAAGTACCTTTTTGAACCAAAATTGTAGCGACTGGCCCACGTCCTTTGTCCAACTCTGCCTCAATGACAAGTCCTCTCGCACGTCTGTTTGGATTTGCTTTTAATTCAAGTACTTCCGCGGTCAATAATATCATCTCAAGCAACAGCTCAATCCCCTCACCGCTCTTTGCAGACACTGGCACAAACACTGTGCTTCCGCCCCAGTCCTCCGCAATCAATCCATACTCTGTAAGCTCTTGTTTCACGCGTTCAATGTTCGCGCCTGGTTTATCAATCTTATTGACAGCAACAATAATCTCAATTCCTGCGGCTTTCGCATGATTGATAGCTTCCACAGTCTGCGGCATAACACCGTCGTCTGCTGCCACCACAAGAATTGCAATATCAGTAGAATTTGCCCCGCGCATACGCATTGCAGTAAATGCCTCATGTCCTGGCGTGTCTAGGAAAGTAATCCGCTGTCCATTGACATTTACGGTATATGCACCAATATGCTGTGTGATACCCCCTGCCTCTTTGTCTGTCACATTCGTTTTTCTAATCGCATCCAAAAGTGAGGTTTTTCCATGATCAACGTGACCCATAACGCAAATTACAGGAGATCTCGGAATCATATCATCCTGATTTTCATCCTCTTCTTTCAGAAGTTCTTCAATCACATCCACCTTAACTTCCTGCTCGCAGATAATATCATACTCAATTGCAATATTCTCCGCGGTCTCATAAGTTATCTCCTGATTAACAGTCACAATTTGGCCTTGGAGAAACAGTTTCTTGACAATAGCAGATGGTTGTATCTTCATCTTATCAGCGAGATCTTTAATTGTGATTGTCTCTGGAAGTGTGATAACCTTAATCTGTTCCTCAACAGCCTCTACCACTTTCTTTTCAGGCTTAATAAACTTACCTGGTTTATTCTTGCCTTTTATATTCTTGAGGTTGTCTCCATCCTCTTCATACATTAAATCTTTGCGGTTGCGCTTGTCTTTTTCCTGACTAATTCTACGTTTTTCTTCATCTCTATGCTTCTCTGCATCTTTAATTGGACTCTCTGGCATAAATCCACCCTTATTTGTATTTTTGCCACCAAATCCACCTCTATTATCACGCCCTCCGCGGTCATTATTGTCGCGATTTCCGCCAAAATTCTGTCCTTGCCTTGTGTTCTGGCGTTGACCATCACGGCGCTGACCATCGCGATGTTGCCCATCTCCTCGATTATCACGATTCTCTCGGCTATCACGATTTTCAAAACGCTGACCATCACGGCGCTGACCATCATTTCGATTGTCGCGGTTGTCGCGATTATCGCGTTTCTCAAAACGCTGACCATCATTTCGATTGTCACGATTCTCTCGATTATCACGGTTCTCAATACGCTGGCTATCATTTCGATTATCACGACGTTGACCGTCACGGCGCTGACCATCATTTCGATTGTCGCGACTGTCACGATTATCGCGTTTCTCAAAACGCTGACCATCATTTCGATTGTCACGGTTCTCACGACGCTGATTATCATTTTTATTCTCGCGATTGTCACGATTTTCGCGATTTTCATTTTTTTGCGCAGGTTTTGGCATCTCTGTTTTAACCGGTTTTTCGGCACTTTCTGGTGCCTCTGTCTTAACTGAAACCTGTGTCTTAACTGGTTCTTCACTCTTTGTTGGCTCAGCCTTTACAGGTTGCGCATTTGCTGTTTCTGGAACCGTCTTCTGTGTTGGTTTCTCAACAATTGTTTCTGTTTTCTCTATTGTCTTTACAACTTCTTTGCTTTCAGCTTTTGTCTGTGTAACAGCTTTTTTTCCTTCTGCAATCTCTGCCTGTTTGGTCTGCGGTGCAGCCTTTTTGTCTGAATGCACAGCTTTTTTTGGAATCTGCGCTCCTCCTGGCATCTTGGAATTGTGAGGATTGCTCACAAATATAATACTTTTTTTCTTCTTTACTGTTCCCTCACCAGTCTTGGCAGGCGCCTTTGTCTCTTTTGTTGCCGCTGTTTTCTCTGTTGTCTTAGGTGCCTCTTCTGACTTGGCAGGTTCTTTCAATGTCTTTCTTACATCTTCTACCTGTCCGTCTTCTAATACACTCATGTGGCTTTTTACCTCTATACCTTTATTTTTTAATAATGCAAGGAGCTCTGCGCTCTTTACACCAATCTCCTGTGCTAATTCATACACTTTTATTTTTGCCATATTACTCCTCCTCACCCTCACGATTAACAGATTCCTCAAGATGCTTCATGATTGATTTTGCAAAGTTTTCATCTGTAATTGCAAGAGATGAACGCATAGCTTTACCAATTGTATGCCCAAGTTCTTCCTTTGTCCCATAGAAATATCTTGGAACCTTATAGAACTCACACATATTGGAAAACATCTTCTTCGTATTATTCGATGCATCTTCCGAGACAATAACAAGCCATGCCTTGCCACTCTTAACGCTCTTGTCAGTTGCAAACTCTCCACTTACTACTTTGCCTGCCTTCATGGCAAGCCCCAGCATGGAATACACCTTATTCAAACACTTCTATCTCCTTTGTCAAACTGTCATATATTTCATCAGGTATCGGCATTTTAAACGCTCTCTCCAACCCTTTTGACTTTCTCGCTCTCCTCATACACTCTGAGTTAGGGCATATGTAAGCGCCTCTGCCATTCTTTCTGCCTGTTGTATCCAGAATAATGCCTTGGTCCTCTGTTCGTAGCACTCGTAGCATTTCTTTTTTGCTTTTCATCTCGCCACAGCCAATACACTGTCTCAATGGAATTTTTTTTGCCATTTACGCCTCAGTCCCCTCCTCGTCAAGTCCGTCCTCCTCGGGAACTTCTGATTCTTCTAGCGCCAAATCCTCCGCATCAGATGTATCATACCTGGTTTCTTCATATTCTGTCCCCTCATACTCTGCCGCTTCATACTCCTCCTCGTAGTAAACGTCCCCATCCTCGTCAAACATATAATCCTCGTAGCGGAATCCCTCAGCATCCTTCGCCTGTGTCTCCGATTTAATATCAATCTTATATCCTGTCAATCTTGCGGCAAGTCTTGCATTCTGTCCTTCTTTTCCAATTGCAAGTGACAACTGATAATCTGGAACCACCACTTTCGCCGTCTTTTCATCAGGATCGGCAAATACAGCAACAATCTTGGCTGGAGACAATGCATTTTGAATAAAGTTGCCAGGATTTTCATCCCAGTTTACAATGTCAATTTTCTCTCCTCGCAACTCCTCTACAATGGCATTGACGCGCGCGCCATTCATACCGACACATGCACCCACCGCATCCACATTTGGATTATTTGTCCTGACTGCAAGCTTTGTACGGCTTCCCGCCTCTCTCGCAATACTCATAATCTCAACGGTTCCATCTTTAATTTCTGTCACTTCCGCCTCAAAAAGTCGTTTTACAAGTTCTGGGTGGGTCCTACTGACAAGGATTCTAGGTCCTTTGGGCGTATTTTTTACCTCAAGAATATACACTTTAATGCGTTCTGTCGGTTTAAACTCCTCTCCCCTTACCTGTTCCGCCTCATTGAGCATCGCATCTGCCTTACCCAAATTAATACTAATATTTCTGCCAATATAACGCTGTACAATTCCTGTAACCACGTCCTTTTCCTTCTCAAAGAACTGGTTGTAGACAACGCTGCGCTCCTCCTCGCGAATCTTCTGCAAAATAACATTCTTTGCATTTTGCGTGGCAATCCGCCCAAACTCCTTCGATTTGATTTCTATATTAATGGTGCCGCCAATCACCGCATTCTTTGAAATCTGGATCGCATCATCAATGCAAATCTGTGTGACATCATCCTCAACCTCGTCATAAGATGCAACGATATCCTTTGTGGCATACACCATAAAATCACAGGTTTCTCTATCAATTTGAACAGTGATATTATCTGCTTTTCCAAAATGATTTTTGCAGGCTGTCAAAAGAGAGTTCTCAATCGCCTCAAAAAGAGTCTCCTTGCTAATTTCTTTCTCCTTCTCAAGATTATTCAGCGCTTCCATTAATTCTTTATTCATTTTTCCTTTACCCTCCTAAACTAAAGTTCAGTTGTCAATCATTCGATCCCCTCATATTAAAAATCTAGTACCAACCTTATGATTGCTATATCAGATTTGGCAAAGACCATATCCTTTGTCCCTGAACCATTTTCCATTTCTATTGTGACTGTATCCTTGTCGTATGCCTTTAGGATACCGATAAATTCTTTCTGTTGCTCGATTGGTTTATAGGTTTTTACCTCGACTTCCTCACCAAGACTTTTTTCAAAGTGTCTATCCTTTTTCAGCGCCCTACCCAATCCTGGACTTGACACTTCCAAAATATAGGTGTCTGGTATCAAATCCACCTCATCTAGTTTATCTGAAAAAGCACGGCTGACATTCTCACAGTCCACAATACTCACACCTTCCGGCTTATCAATATACGCCCTCAGATACCAGTCACTTCCTTCTTTTACATACTCCACATCATAAATTTCACAGTTGTTTGCCGCTGCGATTGGTACTAACAGTGCCTCTGCACGTTCTTCATACAAATCCTTTTTCGCCATTCGATCACCTCATAATCATGTACTTCCATGCGCGGCCTGCATAGTTCCTTTCCGCGTCCGTGTGCATATCAAACAAAAGAGTGGACTTACAAGCCCACTCTTTATCATCTAGCATTTATTTTACATAATCAGTTTAACACTATATCACACAAATTGCAACATATTTTTAGAATTTTTTTCCTTTTAATTCATAGGAAGTTTATATATCCTCTGGTCTTGGCCATCTAATTTTGGCGTCGATCTGTCCTTGAGCGTCTCATAGGGTTTCAATTCCACAATACTCTTGTACGCGGGTCTAATAATTTTATCCACATTAATTAGCTCTTCCATGCGATGTGCACTCCAGCCAACAATACGCGCAATGGCAAAGATTGGTGTGAACAGCTCCATTGGAATATCGAGCATACTGTACACAAATCCACTGTAGAAGTCCACATTTGCACTGACACCCTTATAAATTCTGCACTTCTCAGCGATAACCTCCGGCGCCAACCGCTCAATCATTGAGTACAATTCAAACTCCTTGCGATGTTTCTTCTCATTGGCAAGCCGCTCCACAAACGATTTGAATACCAAAGCTCTAGGGTCCGAAATAGAGTAGACAGCATGTCCCATACCATAAATCAAACCGCTCCTGTCAAATGCCTCTTTGTTTAACAGACGATACAGATATTCCCGCACTTGATTTTCATTGGTTGTATCTTCCACATTTCTGCGTAAATCTTCCATCATCTGAACCACTTTAATATTGGCTCCGCCGTGCTTAGGTCCTTTCAAAGACGAAAGTGCTGCCGCGATAACCGAATATGTATCAGAACCAGCACTCGTTACAACTCTTGTCGTAAATGTCGAATTATTTCCACCGCCATGTTCCATATGAAGCACAAGCGCAGCATCCAAAACTTTAGCTTCTGTCGATGTATAGGACATATCCGGCCGCAGCATCCGAAGCAGATTCTCCGCTGTAGAAAGCCTTGGATCTGGCCGATGGATATACAAACTCTCATCACACTCATAATGATTATATGCATGATAGCCATATACAGAAAGCATTGGAAATACACTGATCAACATCAAACTCTGACGCAACACATTGTCCAGTGACATATCTGTTACACTCTCATCATAAGAAGCAAGCGTCAGGACACTCTTGGTCAAAGAATTCATAATATCATGGCTTGGCGCCTTCATAATGACATCTCGGACAAAGTTGGTGGGAAGCGTCATACTGTATCCCAATGTCTTTTTAAATTCCATCAGTTCGTTTGCAGTCGGCAAGTTTCCAAACAACAACAGATATGCACATTCGTCAAACCCAAACCGATTCTCACTCTGAAAACCTCTAACTAAGTCAAAGATATTATATCCTCTGTAATAAAGCTGCCCGTCACACGGAACGCTTTTTCCATCAATTTCCTCCGAAGATTTTATCAGGGAAATATTGGTCAGACCAGAAAGCACTCCTTTTCCATTCTTGTCACGCAGCCCTCTTTTTACGCCGTACTCATCAAACAAATCTGGATCAATGGCGTTGTTGTCCACACATACTTTGGTGTACTTATGTGTAAACTCCTTTATACTCTCGTCACTCTTTAATCCCATTCACAACACCCTTTCTTTATAATATTTCTCATGTTATATTCATGACAAATGAAAATTGCCATGAGTATCGCGCCATCCGCAGCCGCAAAGCGGCATAATGCCGCTTGTGAATGTGCGCATCACATTTTACCGAGCGGTCAATTTTTTGCCCGCCAATATAAACTTGTCTCATATTACATTATACTTTAATTTTTGTGACATAACAAGCGCATAAACGTTAAAAAACAATGAACTTTATGTTTTTTACAACAAAAAATGGCAATATATCTTTTTTATGAAAAAATTGGAGACAAGTTTATTTTATCAAAAAATCCATATACTACTTTTCGTACAATAGCACGAAGTAAGGTAGTGAATAGATGAAAACAGAGAAGATCAGACAACGATATCTTTTATTTTTATATGTTTTTCTGGGATTTGCAATCGGGCTGTTCTGCTGGGCGACATACGCTTATTATCAGAGTAGCGTGCCAAGTACGATCAGCATCAAGGCAGGAACAAGTGAGGAAATCAATCTGCGCATTCCAGCCTCCGGCATACTCAGCACAGATTCTGAGACGGTGCTCGCACTCAATCAACCACTGACAATCGTAGCAGGCGAAACGACCAACTCCTATCAGATGCGCCTCAAACTTTTCGGTCTGTTGCCGCTCAAAGATGTGGACATACAAGTGATAGAAAATACCACTTTAACTCCTGTAGGGCGCCCGATTGGTATCTATGTAAAAACGCAGGGCGTCCTTGTAGTGGACACTGGCAGTTTCGAGGGCGTAGGCGGCGATAAACATGCGCCCTCCGAGTACAAACTACAATCAGGAGACTATCTGACCGCAATGGATGGCGTGGCGATCAATGATAAAAAACAAATTCGAGAATATGTAGAAAATGGTAATGGCGCAGAGATTATTTTTCAAGTTTCCAGAAAAGAAGAACTGATTCAAGTAAAGATAAAACCAGAGGCCGATGAAAATAATGTCTATAAAATGGGAGCTTGGCTGAGAGACAGCGCGCAGGGTATTGGCACTATGACCTATATTGATGGTCAAAATCGTTTTGGAGCACTTGGGCACGGCATCAACGATATGGATACGGGTGAACTGCTAAAACTTGGAAGTGGACTTTTATATCACACGGAGATTGTAGCTGTCAAGCGCGGTGAACGGGGAAATCCTGGAGAACTAACCGGCGTCATTGAATACAAACCCGATCAGGTTTCCGGTGTGATTGTAGACAACACAATTCAAGGAATTTACGGCGTGGCAAATGCAGAACTTCTGGCAGAATATACAATGGGCAGCACACCGCTTCCCATCGCGCTCAAACCAGAAGTGACAACAGGTGCCGCACAAATTTTATGTACAATCAACGGTGAGGCAAAATATTACGATATACAACTCACAAAACTCACCCCTGGAAAAGATGCTGTAAATCGCCAAATTTCCCTGGAAGTCACAGATGCAGAACTGCTGTCCCTAACAGGTGGAATTGTACAAGGTATGAGCGGCGCGCCCATTATTCAAAATGGAAAATTTGTAGGCGCTGTCACACATGTACTTGTGCAGGACAGCACCAAAGGATACGGGATTTTTATTGAGGATATGCTTGCGCACTAATACAAACAATTCCTCAAATATGAAACCGTCTCTTTAATTCTACGCGTGCTCTTCTGCCTCCTATAATGATTGTGCCAAGCAACAAGATTATTGAGACATTTAACGCCACAATAGATACAATGGGATTGGTGACAATATGCACCAAATTTAAAATAATTGCCACAATGCTGCAGAGCACCATAAAAATCTGCAGCATTAGATAACTCTGCCAGTTTTTATTGTTAACTGCCATCAATACCAGCGTCCCCGCATCAATCAGCAAAATTCCTGCCGGAAATGCATAGTTGACTGACCAGCCATTATAGCCTACTGAAAAGTCGATTGCCACAAGCATAATCACCGCTATAATTGTGAGCACTACTGTCTTTGCAATATATCCGCTTGTCCCTAAAATGGCATAGCGAATCACAATATACCCAAACAAAAGTACCAGCCCACTAATAATATACACCAGTGATTGTACCTCGGAGAGCATACATAAATTTACTAGAAAAATCTCAATCGCAATCGCACAAAATAGATACAACCGCGAAATAAACACCAATTTTCGAGATTTTAGTCGAATATTGGGGTACATATTTTCCACTTCTACTGTAGGTTCTAACACACTGCCACATAGAGGACAGCGCTGTGTCTCATCAAGCACTTCTATATTACATTGTCTGCATTTACTCATAATTCACCCCATTGCTTTCAATCTCGACATTGACACCATCTGCGGCAATCTTTCGGAAAAATCCACGCTGTATAGATGGGTCAGCCAAGTCATAGCTAAAGCTAAACACTAGCGTTGACCCATAAGAACATATATTTCCTTTTATATGTTGTCCCTTGGACATTGCAAGACATGAATGAAACAACTCCACATAGGGCCTGTACACCTCATCAACCGTGATATTGCCAATATTTGTGATGGTAGAGGTATTTGCGAGTGCTGACTGCGTATACACAACCCGCATAGCAATATTCTTGAACAGCAGCGGCGCAGCTCTCGCCGCCAAAACTTTTTCATTGGAGACATTGTAAGAGAAAAGACGCTCTAAATTCTCCTTGTTTATCTGTTGCTTCAGACTATATTTTACAATCTCAAGAACTTCCTCAAACGTATATTCCTCATTGACTGGATGAAATTCTGCTGACACCATCGCAAAAAAATTTTTGGTGGTGATCGAGTTAAAATAAGGTCTAAGGTTCACTGGAACTGCAACCCTAATTGGCTTGTCAGACGGCATACCATGCATACATTCCTTGTAAACACTCCAAATAAATACCGTCACCAAATACTCGTTAATACTTGCTCCATATCGATGACACACTTCCTTGAGTTGCGGCACCTGCATATAGCCATGCATTAGTCCAAATTCACCTGGACTTAAATGCTCGCCTTTTACTAAATATGCCTTTTGGGTCTGATACCCTTTCTCCGAACTTTTGCGATAATTTTTTAGAAAACTATCCTCTCTGCTGAGTGAAGTGCTGCTGGCAAGCAAATCTCCTTTGTTCCCCTTCAACTCTGGGTGTACAAGTCTTAGATATTGATAGGTCAGTTCCTTTAGGAAATTAATGCCACCCATACCATCTGTCAGCACATGAAAAACTTCCAAATTAATACGATATCTATAGTAAGTAACGTGAAATAAGTAACTGTTATTGCGATTCGGGTAAATATACCTGCACGGAAACGCAGACTCTTCCTTAACTTTAGGTGCTGGCTTTCCGTTCTCCTCAAAATAATACCAAAATACCCCTTGCCTAAGTCTCAGATTAAACCCGTCAAATTTGGGCAGTACAATATCTAACGCCTGCTGTAAAAGTTCAGCGCGAATCAACTCTGTAAGCGTCACGCTAATACGATACACATTGCTCATGCTCTCCCCTGCAATCACCGGAAAAAGATGTGCTGTGTTATCTAGCTTGTCCCAGCGAATTTCCCTTGTCGTGCTCGCTGCTTTCATCCGCATTGCACGTCGGTCTTCCTTCTTCTCTTTTTTTAGTCCCTGTACAAAATCTGTTGACTTTTTCTTCATAGGCAGCCCCATTTCTACCAGTACAACGCAAATTAAGTGCAAGTTGCGAAGTATTAGCCCCTTGCAGCATTCGCCAAATGTCTGCTTCGCAGCCTCTTGGCTTACTGCTCACGGATGTAATTATATTTATTTTCAGTATACACTCAAATTCTGATTGTATCAAGAAAAATTGAGTAAAAACCAGAGCAAAACGAAATGACAAGGTAACAGTTCAGATACCTTCACTGTTACGGACAAAAATCCATGCAAAATCGCCTTTGGCGATGGATTTTTGCTTGCAGCCACCACGTTGTCTTATGGTATTTGCAACAAAGTGCAAATACCTATCTGAACTGTTACATGACAAGTTACTTATCACCCTCGCATCAATTGCTGCAATTCACACCAAACCATCATAAATAGATACAAAATCTGGCGTGAGTGTGAATTGTAACAATGACCATTGCAAAGAATAAGAAAATGAAAGTTTAAGCAATATTTAATGCAATTATATGTGCATATATGATATAATATGATACACACAACCATCACCCGAAAAATCTTATATGATAATTTTTCAGTACAGTTTCTTAGAATTTGGAGATATAAATATGACGAGAGAAGAACAAGCAAAGCGCATTTTATATGATTGTGGATTATTAGAAGAATTAAGCAAATATGGGACGCCTCATATTATTGGAAGTTATCGCATGGGCATGATGGCATGGAATGATTTGGATATTGATATTGAGAACGAAAAGATGTCATTGGACAAGTTATATCACTTATCGCAATTTATCATAGATAGGTTTCATCCTACATGGTATGAGGCAAAGGAAGAAATCAACTCTCAAAACAAAACGGTTTGGTTTCAAGGATTTGAGGCATTAATAGAAAATGAACTTTGGAATGTTGATTTATGGTTTTTTGATAAAGATACAATAAAGCTGGCTGAAGAATCCTGTGACAAGATTGTGCGACAAGTAAAGAATTTGCCTAGCTCCAAAGAACTAATTATCCAATTAAAAAAGGAACTACTTGCACGCAAATTATACTCCTTTGACCAATATACCAGCACTGATGTATATGATGCAGTTTTAAACCAACATATAACGAATTTAGAGAACTTTCTTGCAAATTACAGGAGAAATTAATTTCCTTACGTTCCCCTGCGCATAATAAAAAGGACGGCTCCCCGTCCTTTTTGTTATAAAAACTACTGTAAAATACTTTGTACCTTCTCCTCGTACTCTTCTCTTGTGATAATATCCATCTCCAACTGCATCTGAATCTTTTTTAACATCTCAAAATTGTCAAATCGTTTGCGTGCTTTCGCCAGCTTCTCATCATATTCCAACTCGGAAATAATCTCTAAATCTCTTGCCTTGTCCAGCTTGCGCTTTTCATTTTCAAACTGCTCCAACGCCTTTTTTCTGTCCTTCTCAATGGAATGCTGTCTGAACTGCTGTTCTTTCTGCTCCACCTGATCCACAATCTCTGCAATCTTCTCCAAATCAGGATTGATAACATCCAAGATATCTGTCACGTCAAACGGTTCTGTGCGGAATGTATCTGCAATATAGGCAACATATCTCTTACCGATTTCTGCATACTGCCCCTCAAGCTTCTTCTCAATTGCTGCCTTCTGAATCTTAAGATTTGCAAGCTCTGTCTGCTCCCGCGTCGCATTTCCAATTTCTCTTACTGCCTTAGTGGTCTTATCAAAAAAATCCATTCTTTTTCCTCCTGTTTTGCATGTCCCAATTTTCTTAGAACATCAGCACTTCCTCGTTAATATGTTATCCTTATTTTATCATTCTTATAAGAAGGCTGCCACCAAAGTATTTATAAAATATATGAAAAAACGATAAAACAAATCGTGTTCCTCATTTCATCAACGGGTAAAAATCGATACAAACTTTATCCCCGCAACCCCTTTTGCAATAATTCTACGTACGCATCCCACGAAATATATCTGCCACCCATACTCTCAAGATGTTCTGTGTGAAACTGACAATCAATAAACAAAAAATTTTGCTGTTCCAAAAGTTGTGCAAAGGCAATCAGCGCTGTTTTAGAACCATTTTCCTTCTCTGAAAACATACTTTCACCAAAAAAACATTTTCCAATACAGACACCATAAAAACCGCCTGCCAATTCCTCATCTTCAAAGACCTCCACGCTAACAGCATATCCCTGCTCATGCAGGCAGCAATAAGCCTCCTCCATCTCATCAGAAATCCATGTTCCCTCATTAAATTCTCTCTTTAATCGGCATCTATGCATTGTATCTGCAAAATCTCTGTTCAACGCAATGCGAAACACATGTTTCTTCATATATTTTTTCATGGAATGTGAGATATGAATTTCACTGGGAAATATCACAAAACGTTTCTTTGGACACCACCACAAAATTTCTTCCCCTGGGTTATACCAAGGAAAAATTCCGTTCGTGTACGCTAACAGAAGCCGCTCGACACACAGATCGCCACCGACGGCAAGCAATCCATCCTCTCTTGCAAGCGTCGGGTGTGGAAATGATAATTCTTTCTTATCAATGCGAAATACTGGCATATGTACTCCCCCTCTGCTGTATTTCTAAGAAACGGTGCTCTTTCTATTCTGTATCTGCAAGTACCTTTATCTTAATATTTTTTCTTACCTTTTCCTGGGAATATTCTAACTGAAAATTTTTGTCTGTCACAGTCAGCTTACATTTGCCGCCTTTTTTCAATTTCCCAAATAAAATCTCATCTACCAAAAGTGGTTTCACTTCACTCTGAATCACACGGTCAATCTCTCTCGCGCCAAACTCCGTGGTGATCCCTTTCTTTTTCAGAAGATTCTTTGCTGCCATATCAACAGAAAGTTCCACTTTTTTCGCAAGCAACATTTTCTGCAGTTCTCCAAGTTTTTTCTCTGTAATTTGTGCCGCCATTGTATCATCCATGCCACGAAAAACAACAATCTTATTCAAACGGTTGCGAAACTCTGGCTGAAAAATACGCTTCACTTCCTCCAGAATTACATCCGCCTTGACATCCTGCCCTGTGAAACCGATTCCATGCTTTCCAATCCGACTTGCCCCTGCGTTGGAAGTCATAATGATAATGACATTGCGAAAATCTGCCTTTCTGCCTTGATTGTCTGTGAGTGTTGCATAATCCATCACCTGTAAAAGAATATTATAGATGTCAGGATGCGCCTTCTCAATTTCATCCAATAACAGTACCGCGTGTGGATTTTTGCGTATTTCTTCTGTCAAAAGCCCACCCTCTTCGTAACCGACATATCCTGCTGGTGAGCCGATCAGTTTTGCAACTGCATGTTTCTCCTCATACTCACTCATATCAAACCGAATGAGTCGTATACCAAGTTCTTCCGCCAGACTTCTTGCAATCTCTGTTTTACCAACACCTGTAGGTCCTACAAACAGCAAGCTCGCCAACGGTTTTCCCTCCTCAAGAAGCCCTGCTCTTGAAAACTTTACAGCGTTGACCACCTGTGCTATCGCCTCGTTCTGTCCAAACACGCGGCTTGTCAGTCGTGTTTCCAGCGTTGCAAGCGTCTCAATCTCATCCTGTTCCACAACTTGTTTTGGAATTTGACAGGTTTTTGACAAAATTTCATCTATCAAATCCGTGTCTACAGACTGTTTTTTCTGTTTTAGCGGGTGCAGCCGACGATACGCACCTGCCTCGTCAATTAAATCAATTGCCTTGTCGGGCAAATAACGCTCATTGATATACTTCGCACTCATGTTCACTGCATATGCAATTACATTTGTCGCGTAAGTCACCCCATGAAATTGTTCATAACTGTCTTTGAGTCCCTCCAAAATATGTGTGGCATCCTCAATATCTGGCTCTTTAATATCAATATTCTGAAAACGTCTTACCAAACTCTTACTTTTCTCAAAATGTTTCTTATACTCCTCATAGGTGGTCGCCCCAATAAAGCGAACTGTTCCCGCTGCCAAATATGGTTTCAACATATTTGATATGTCAAATGCACCCCCGTTTACAGCACCTGCACCTACAATATTATGAATTTCATCAATATAAACAATTGGCTTCTCCTCGCGACAGATACTGTCCATCACCCGCTTAAACCGCTTCTCAAAATCACCACGAAATTGTGTTCCAGCAATCAGACTTCCAAGGTCAAGAGAAAAAATCTTTGCATCTTTTAACGGTTCAGGAACCTGATTCTCTTCAATCAAGCGTGCAAGACCATAGGTAATGGCCGTTTTGCCAACGCCTGGCTCTCCAATATGAAGCGGATTATTTTTATCCTTGCGGCATAAAATCTGCATTGTCCGCTCCAGCTCTTCTTCCCTTCCAATCAGAGGATTTACCCCATCAAGCACATCATTTAAGCAGACTGCAAACTGCTGCCATACTTTTTCTGATGGACCATCTACATCCTCCTGCTCTACATCCTCCTCAGCAAAATCTCTATTGCTTCTGTGTCTGCCATCAGACAGCTCTTCATACAACATTGTCATTTGCTGTAATAATTCTGCATGTTCAATTCCTTGTATTTGCATATAATAAACTGCATAGCTCTCCGATAACTCAAACATCGCATGGATAATGTGCATCAGTCCAACAACTTTCCGCCCACTTCCTTCCGCCGACTCTCTCGCATAGGCCAACAGGGTTCCCATTCCTACCGAAAACTCTGGTTTTGGCTCTGAATCATGCCCAAAAGAACTTGTTGAACCAACATCAAGCAAATATTGATTGAAATATCCCTCTAATTGATCGGAAAGCTTTTGAATATCACCGCCACAATCCTCAAATGCCTCTGCAAATATTTGATTGTCACAAATTACATACAATACCAACTCCGGCGTCACAAGCTCATAATGTCTTTCTCTTGCCAGCTCAATAACAGAATTGATGATTTCTGCCACTTCTCTTGATACCTGCATCTCTATTCCTCCATGTGCTATTCCACTTCAATTGTCATGCGAAATGGAAACCCTTCTTCTCGTGCTCTTGCCGATGCAGATTGTACCTTTGAGACAGCAATATCATATGGATATGTCCCCACAACAGCTTTGCCTGTCTCATGCACCAACAACATCAGTCGTTCAGCTTCTATTTCATTCTTATGAAAAAATTCTCGCAGAATATCCACCACAAAATCCATTGTGGTAAAATCATCATTGTGCATAATCACTTTATATTGTTTTGGCTCTCGTATTTTGATACGCGTATTTTGCCTTGTTTCTCCCTGTATTGCCATTTTGTATTCCCTCTTTACTTACTTTGCTTTTTCCCAAACTGGGACAAATCCTGTCCCTTTAGTGCCTTTTCAAGCAACGCTGGCAAAAGTTCAGGCGTACAAGCAAAACATGGAACACCAAGTCCCGCAAGTTTCTGCGCCATCTGCGCATCATAGTAAGGCCTTCCGCCATCCGCAATTGCAAGCAGACTGACAACTGTCACACCCGACTCCTTCATGTCGCTAATTCGTCTAAGCATCCCTGCCCTATTTCCAAACTCATCCAAATCCGATATTAAGAAAAACAGCGTTTTTGCCGGATTTTCAATAAACTGCTCACAGTAAGCTATCGATTTGTTGATATCCGTACCGCCTCCAAGCTGAAAACCAAACAGCAAATCAACTGGATCGTCACTTTTCTCTGTCAAATCCACAATATTTGTGTCAAACGCAACAATACGTGTCTTGATACTTGCCATGCTCGCCAAAATGCAACTGATAATTGAGGAGTAAATGACAGACTCCCCCATAGAACCACTCTGATCAATATCTAGTATAATCGTCCATTTATTTGCTGCTGTAGTACTCGTCCGGTCAAAGAAATAAAAATGTTCTGGCACAATTGTCTTCAAATCAGGGTTATAATGTTTTAAGTTGCGGTTTATTGTCATCTTAAAATCCATTGCCGACGCAGATGGAATAGGGGAATGCTTTCTCTTGTTGACCGCAGCAGTCACAGCCCGTCGAATATCCTGTTCAAGCAGCTTGTTAATTTCCTCCACAATCTTTTTGATAAACTCACGAACACTCTCTTTTGAGCGTTTTGGAATCTGATCTTTCAACATTAAAATTGTGGATGCAAGCCCAATATCTGGCTCCATATTTTCCAACAACTCTGGCTCAAACAGCAACTGTTTCAAACCACAACGCGTCACTGCATCATTTTGGATAACGGTCACTAACTCCTTGTCAAACAGCGTTCGCACATCGCCAAGCCATCGACTAATCTGTGGATTTGACGGTCCTTTACCTGCACCTCTGCCCGAACCTCCACCAGCCCCGCCAAATCCGCCAAGCTCTGTCCGATTATAAATAGAAGCCAACGCTTGATCCATCAAATCCTGTTCCTGTGTCAATGTCAAATCTGTCATTGTTGACAGACGTTTGTCACTCTCCTGTCCCAGAATCAAACGCCAACGGCTAATTTGTTCTTTTACTTCCATAATAAACCTCCTTATTACCACTACACTAAGGAACTACAAGTCATTTACAACAGTATCTAAAAATTCTTCTGGTTTCCATGTCTTTATTTTTGATTCTTTATAATCCTTAGGATTACGTGTTATAATACCATCTACTTCCTGCAACAAAGCAACTGAATACTGCACAGAATCTTCAAAATCCTTCCATGACAGCATTAATGCATTTTTTATTTCTTTTTCTGAAACACTTGCAATTGAAACTATTTGTAATAATCTTACGATAAGATCTTTGACCTGTATTCTATCTCTCAATGTTTGATTCGCAATATAATATATATCCGTAACTGCTGAAGCCGAAACATAGAAACTAAATTTATCATACATAGATAGTTTCAATACTTTAGCAGCACTACTGCAAAAGGGTTCCCTTTTTAGAAGCACATCAAGAATAACATTTGTATCAATCAGACACTTCATACTTTTTAAGCCTTTCACTTCTGTATTCTTCCAAAGTTTTTCCTGTATCTGGAACAGAACCTATTAGAGAAGCTATAATCGCCTCAACCTCTGTTTGATTCTTCACTGATTTCTTGTTCCTACTTTCCACTAAAAATTCAATATAAGAAACTACCTTATCATAGTCCTCCTCATTCAGACTTTCCAGCAAATGATTTATTTTTAAACTTACAGAGCGCATGCTATTCTTTCTCCCTTCTCTACATTATATGTCGTCGTTAATCCTCCCAAATCTGATAGCTTTCTTTCCATATAAGCATAGCCACTTATATGAAACTTATAAGTCAAAATCAAAATCATCCAGTCCCTCAATCATTTGCTGCGAACTCTCGTCAAGCACAGCGTTTACTACCTCGCTGACCTCCTGTCCATTCAATCCTAGAATCTCACCTAAATTTTCTGCAATCTGGTCCTTTTCCGCAGCGGAAAAGTCTGCAAAAGCACGCCGCAAAAACACAAGTGCCCGCTTAAACTCCTCATCATCCAATGTGACAAGATAATCATTTAAACTCTCCCAGAGAGACAGCCTTGCAATCAATGCATATCTATTTTTCATGGCAAGCCCTTCAAACCAACCTGCCCCCAAATCTGCAGGAATACCTTTTGAGAGACGCCTTGATACCTCTGTGCGTAACTGCTGTGTGCTCATACTGCCACGCTCCAACAAAATTGCAGCGGCGAAACCCGACAGCTTTGTATTTAGATCATCCCGTTCTGAAATGCTATCTAGCACTTTTATCCACTCATCATGGTCCAGAAAATCATGTGCTAACTCCACGCTGTTTAACTGTTCCATTGCAGCAAGAATCGATTTGCTCGCCGCATCATCACACACGCAGGCAGATTCCAATATCAGACACGCCCTATAAAATAACTGTTTCAATATTGGTTCCAAAGGCTTTGCATCAATACGTCGAATATTGCCATACTGAACAACCACCGAAAGTCTCTGTGCTGTTTTTGCCAAATCCTCTACAGACGCAGCATCCACTGCCATTCTTTGCAGTGCCGCAGTCGCATAGCCGACTGCCTTCTCCATACCGCAACTGCAAGCATCCTCTATGACAAGCGCAATCTCTCCCATATTGGTAGCATTTTCCACACGCTCCTTCATGGCAAAGGACGCCGCACCGTCAACAGTATCGCCTTTTAATGCAGATTCTACCAGCTCTATCTCCGCCTCTGGCGTCCACCGCGCAACCCAGTGCTCCGACCACGTTGCGTTGTCCTGACTAACAGACTGCTGTTCGGCGAAACTTACATGAATTACCCTAAGCCGATGCAGGAAAAAAGAGCGGTGCAGATCAATAAACGCAGATTTTTCTGAGCTGACACGCCTATTTTCCCGCAAATCTAGCATTAAATCCTGCGCAGTAATATCACGATATTTTTCAAGTTTTAAATCCTTTAGCTGCCTATAAAAGTCCTCCTGAATGCTGGTGCGACTCACACCGTCTGGAAGCGAGCCAATTGTTGTACCAATCTCTGTGTCGGCCGTTGCATGAATAATGCTTGATACACTTCCCTCACCGATACAAGTCTGCGCCGCATCGCGCAAATCTCTAAGTGATGCAATATTTCCTCCCCGAAGCTGTGCCAGCGACATTGCCAAGCGCACCGCCTCAATCACCGAGGCAGACGAGACAGGATTTCCTTTCTCGCGCTGGTATTTTGCAAGCCTTATCAAATAACTGTAAACCGCATACATCGGTTCCCCTTTTTTTAATCCTTCCCACAAAAGCGCATAGTATGCGGGTGCCTTATTTCCAGCACCGTAACCTGACCTTGTAGAAAGACGATAATAGGAGTATGGCATCAGCGTATGATTTGCCCCTACTCTCGGCATCTTTGATAAATCTTCATCGGCTTCCTGCCAATTTTTTAGACCCTCTACATGATAGGAACCTGTCACCACAACAATATTCTCTGGCGCAATGCCAGAATCCACAGCCTTCTTAATCTGCTGACGCATATATGCCTCGCGAAGCACTGTCTCAGCCCAGTCATTATCTTTTCCCTCTGTGAGATTTCTAATGTTGGCGCCAAAGCTATTTGCACCCAAATGATAGGCTTCAATACTGCCTGCCTGCTCCATAACGCGCTCCCAGAACGTGTCATAACCGTCCTCGCCACTCTGCTGGTCAAGTTGTTCATAAACATTAATTCGACTCTCTTCGCCCTCCGTTTCCTGCATACCACACTCTGGTATCGCCAGAAAAGTCTCCGAAGGCAAATCTATAAAATGACATGGAACACGGTTTTTGTGACACCACTGTATCGCCTGATACTCCGGCGAATACTCTGCAAACGGATATAGCACTGTCCGCACTGGCGCTTCTTTTGTGTACGCAAGCACCGCAATTGGCGGTCTTGTCTCTTTGCGTACCATATCAGACAGCATATCCTCAAAATCGCTTGGTCCCTCAACCAGCACTAATTTTGGTTTCTTCTCATCAAGAAACCCGCGCAGATAATACGCACCGGCAGGCGATAAATGCCTTATTCCGAAAAAATTTGGATTTTTCATCTATCTCTTCCTTACCTTCCTAAACAGGTACTAAACCGTCAACTCCTTGCACGCCCGATACAGCCCTGACCACTCCGAACCACGCTTTTTCATAACATTTTCCAGATATTCTTTCCACGCTACCTTGTCTTTGTCCTCGTCTTTGATAACTGCTCCTTGCAGTGCTGCCGCCAAGTCCTCATTTGACACTGTACCATTTCCAAAACTTCCCGCCAGCGCCATGCTGTTGCACAGCAGAGAAATCGCTTCCGCAGTAGACAGAACACCTGATGTGCCTTTTACTTTCTGAGCGCGGTCAAGCGTCTCTCCACAACGAAGCTCACGGAATATCGTACATACTTTCTCCACAACACTATCTGTAGGCTGTGCTGCGTTCAAATCAAGATTTTGTGACAATTGTGTTACTCTCGTTCTGACAATCTCCATCTCAGAGTTTAAATTTGCCGGTGCTGGAAGCACCACAATATTAAAACGACGCTTTAGTGCGGCGGACATCTCATTAACACCCTTGTCTCTTGTATTTGCCGTCGCAATCACAGAAAAACCTTTTTTCGCCGCTACTTCAACCGCAAGTTCTGGAACTGAGATTCTCTTTTCTGATAAAATCGAAATCAGTGCATCCTGCACCTCAGAGGCACAACGCGAAATTTCCTCAACGCGCGCGATAGATCCTGTCTCCATCGCATTGAAAACAGGGCTCTTGAGCATTGCTTCGTGCGATGGTCCCTGTGCAATCAGCATTGCATAATTCCAAGAATATTTAATCTGCTCCTCCGTAGTTCCTGCTGTTCCCTGAATCACTTTTGTGGAATCACCATTGATAGCGGCTGTCAAATGCTCCGAAAGCCAGCTCTTTGCCGTTCCTGGCTCTCCAATCAACAACAGTGCTCTGTCTGTGACAAGCGTGGAAATTGCAATCTCCACCAAGCGCTCATGTCCTATGTATTTTGGTGTAATCTCTATCTTTCCAACCTTTCCACCACAGATATAAGTCTTTACAGACTGCGGCGACATGCGCCATCCTGTTGGAATTGGATTTTTCTCCGCTGCAATCAATGCGTCAATTTCCTTCTGAAATAACTGCTCTGCTGGCAGTCTTAATAATTCTTCGCTCATGTTTTCCCTCCATTTATTGAAACTGTTCTTTGGTCCACCCATCTATATATCGCTCAAAATCTTCTATATTTAATTTTTCAACTTTTAATGCTCCACTTCTAACCATATCACAAATTGTCTGCGCTTCTTCCATCACCGCATCGTAACATCCGGGCAGCATCGTCATCCAGCTATTTAAAGTCCACGACTGAATCGCCGGCGCATTCTTCACAAGCTTTACTCCCAAACCTTTACAAACTTTCCATCCGCATCGCTTCATACTTTTCAGATACATCTGATTACAACCAGCGATTAATGCCTGCTTATAAAAATATTCCCCCATATTTTCACAGATGTACTTGTCATTCAATGGTATCCAACACGACAAAATCTCATCTACCGTTTTTGAGGAATGCTTTTGAAACCATTCTATAATCTCTTTCGCATGAGATAGCCGAATTGGTCTTGAAACACTTTTTTTCTCTGGAAAAGGAACCTCCAGATAAGAGCCAAAAAATTCATAGCTGTTTGCTGTCGTGCTCCATCTGATATATGCTGCTGCCTCCGTAATCGCTTCCATGCGTTCTTTTGAAAACTTTGGCACAAGAAGAATTTTGTCTCTCGCTTGCTGTTCCAACCATTCTGTACAGTCCTCATCATTAGAAAAACACACAGTGACAGCCGCAGACAAAAATTTTAGATTCGTTTTCTTAGAATCTGCACTTTGATACAATTCATATGCAAGCGCCTGCAAATCTGGATCGGGATTTACAAGCAACGAATGATGCAAGATTTTTCCCAACGCTGTCTCAATCTCCCGTATATTGGATTTATACCAATACCGACAAGACTGCAACACACCATATTGTAGTGTATCATTTTGATATACATTTTGAGGCTTTCGCCATGTTTTTTTCAGAAGCGTGTCTATCTCTTTCTGATTCGCAAGAAGCTTTTTATAACATGCACAAATCAGTGGTCCGCCCTTGCCAAAAATAGCTCTCACCAAAAGCTGCAAACGCTCTGATAATTCCTGTTTTTTCTTATCAGAAACACTTTTATCAGAAACATCCTTTATTAATTTCAGCTCCGCTAAAAGTTTATCACAGATTTCTGCTACCAGCTTTGCAGACCAATCTGTTGTTGAATTTCTAAGATACACTAAAACCGTATCCTGTTTTTTCTTTGCCAATTCCTGAAAAAAATCTTTAACTTGCTCATCTTGAATCCCCGCAATTAACTCAAATACTTTATCTCTATTTTTTCCTTTTTCTGTCCTTGACAATGCAAACAGCAATGACGTATTTCCAGGATCATGACGAAGCGCATCAATTAACTCTGTGCGCACCTCCCGCTGTGCTTCCTTTAACATCTTAACATAAAAGTCGTTTGCATTGGCGCCGGCAAGCGCACTGATTAATCTTACACGGCGCACCATTTCCTTTTTCCCCTTTGGGTCAAAATCTTTATATAAAAGTGGTAAAATTGTTTTGTCATTGCTTTCTCTTAACCACTCTTCCACTTTATCTGCAAGCTCTGCATAGGAAGCTCCCAACGCCTGAACCAGTGTATATTTTACGCGATAGTCTCGAAAAAGTTCTGGGTGGCTATCATGCATTTCACACACATATCCATAATGACCGCCGCCGGAGGTTGTGAGCGCATCAATCAATTCTTTCAGAACAGAATAAGGCGCATTGACCACAATATTGTCTGTACTTGGTTCCAATGCAGTAATTGTAAGAGACTCTAATTCCCCTTGTGTATCCACTGCGCCCAGCGTACAAATAACAGCATCAGCCAACGTAATTGCATCCAAAAGTGTACCTTGCAGATTAGTACAGTTAGGCGAAAACAGCCGTGCTGTCAACTGCCCTAATTTTGCAAAGACAGGCGAAGCGTCCTCCAGTGGTTTGAACGCTTCGTAGGCACGTTTTAATCGAAAGTCTTCCGATAGTAGACTTGTTCCTGCAATCCCTACTGCGCGCATACGCGCACGCAGTTCATAAATTGGTATTGTATCCATTATATTTCCTCTTTATTTAGGTCCTGTCATACCAGCCATCCATATATTTTTCAAAGTCCTGTAGCTTAGAACTTTTCATTTTAATCTCACCACTTTTTATCTTATCACAGATTGCTTTTGCTTCTTCCATAACAGCCGCTTTATCCTCTGACAAATCCGATAACCAGTAATATAAAGACCACGCTGTAACATTTGGATTGTTCTTTATATATTTTACTCCCAGCCCTTTACATACTGTCCAGCCACACTTCTTCATATAATAAATATCGCTGTGATTATCTGGAGAAACCAATGCTCTCTTATAAAAATATTCTCCCATTTCCTGACATTGCTCTTTATCGTTTAATGCAACCCATTTTCCTAAAATATCATCTGCTGCTTTTGTTCCATATCGCTTTAACCAGTCCATTATCTCTTTTGCATGCGTTAATGGAATAGGTACTCTCACAGTTTTGAGCGGATTGTAATGCTCATATTCATAGCTGTCTGCATAGGTGTCTATATAATTGCCAGCAAACTGATATCCTTTTTGTTTTTGATCCCATTCAATATAAATTGCTGCTTCTAGTACCGCGTTCATATGTGCTTTAGATTGTTCTGGCACTGACATTATAAGCCACTGTGTACATTCTTCATTCCGAATTAATTTTGCTGTGACAGCCGCCGGCAAAAAGTTTACATTTCCTGTATACAATTCCAATGCAAGTTCCTGCAATGCAGCATCTGGATTGACAATCAGAGAATGATGCAAAATCTTTCCCAACGCAATTTCAATTTTTCTAGCACTCGCAACAAATGAATTGCTAGAAAAATCATCTGTCATTTCAATCACTCCATATCGCAGTATGTCTGTATAATTATTTTTTTTGTCAACTTTCCAGGTTTCTTTAAACAGAGGATTAATTTTATCCTTTCGCGCAAGCAGACTGCGATAACATTCACAGATTACAGCCCCTCCTTTTCCAAACAATGCGCGAATTACCTTTTGCAGTCTCTCGGACACCTCTAATTTCTTTTCCTCTGACATAATATTCAATGCATCAATTTGTACAAGCACCTCATTGCATTGTGCGGCAACTAATTCTGCGGACCACTCCGTGGTTGTATTTTTCAGATTTTGCAACGCATTTTCTGGCTTTTTCTTCATCATTTCTTGATAGAAATCACATACTCTAGTATCCTCCATTTCCGCGAGTATCTCCAAGACTTTATCTTTGTTTTTCCCCTTCTCTTTCTTTGCCAAATCCAAAAGCAATGTGACATTTTCCAAATTATGGCGCAGCGCATTGAGTAACGCTAGACGAATATCTTTCTGTGCATCGGCAAGCATCTCAACATAAAAATCATTCGCCTCTGCTCCTGCAATGGCATCAATCACCATCACACGGCGCACCATTTCCTTTTTGCCTTTAGGGTCAAAGTCCTTGTACAAAAGTGGCAGTATCGTCTTGTCTTGATCTTCTTGCATCCATTGCCTCACTTCATTAGCAAGTTCTACATAAGGAGCGCCCAACGCTTGCACCAAAGCATACCTCACACGGTAATCCCGAAATAATTCTGGGCGGTTTTCGCGCACATCACACACATAAGCATAATGACCACTTCCTGATGTTGTCAACGCTTCCAAAAGCTCTTTCAACGTGGAGTATGGCGCATTGACAATAATGCTGCCTGTATTTTTCTCTGTGTCAACAATATCAAGAGCCGCAACTTCCCCTTTTATATCCACCGTTCCCAGCGTACAAATCACAGCGTCTGCAAGTGTTATCGTATCCAACAATGCACCCTGCAAATTCGGACAATTCGGCGCTAATAACTGTGTGGTCAACTGTCCCAATTTTGCAAAAACAGGCGAAGCCGCCTCAAGTGGTTTAAACGCCTCATAAGCGCGTTTTAGTCGAAAATCCTCCGACAACAAACTTGTTCCTGCAATTCCTGCTGCGCGCAAGCGTGCCCGCAACTCATAAATCGGTGTTGTATCCATATCTATCCCTCCTAGTATAACAATCGCACTACTGCATCTTGTGTAATAATGCTGAGTGGCTGTACCATAAGTCTGCGGTTCTCTTGATTGTAATAAAATGCTCCCAAAAGTACCTGATTCTCAAGCAAAGAAGCATTTGGCAACATAGAAAGCCGCACAACAGTCTCCTCCATATTTGGCATATCTCCTAAAAGAATTGTATCGTTATTCTTGTCAGCCAACACGAAATCCTCGCCAATTTTTCCAATTTTATTAAATGAAATCAGCTTGATCATCCAAGGCTGTGTCATTGCATTTTTTAGGAAATTCTTAACAGCCTTTGCCTCCTGTTTTACAGAGGTAACAGCATGTTCAAATATTGCCTCGTAATCCGCCTGTTCATATTCGCGTATCTGAGCATTTTCCCAACGAACCCTGACATTTCCATCGCCTGGATAAAACACTGCGCTCGGCACTTTTGCCACGCCAAAAACACTGTCCTCCTGTTTGACGTACTTTAACGATTTTATTGGACGATAATTGTAATTCATATAAATTTCGCCGGTATCCAAATCCGCCCAACAACCTGTGTCAACATACTCTTTTCGCGCCTCGTCGTAAACCACCCAAAATGATAGCTGCATCAACCTTGCATCCTTTTTATTTTTGCCCAATTCCTCCAACTCTGACAATTTCCAGATGCCACCCAGTTCCTCATACAAAACTGTATCTTCCAGCGTCACATCATCATTTTGAATTTTCTCATTCAAATATTGACGCGACTTTTTAATTAAACTCCAGAGCTTTTCCAGCACGCTGATTGCCGCATCATAATGAGATTCATCTTGGTCTTTCTGAAATTCTGTAATCTCAATTAACAACTGACTGCACAATCTCTGTGGACCAGGAAGATAATAGTCGCCCATCTGCTTTGCAAGTTCTTGATATGTCTTGATAGAAGCGCCCCCAATCGTTCCTAATCCCGCTGACATCAACTCCATAACGACCTTCTCAACCAAATCTAGCCCTTCAAGCTGTGTCTTTATTTTTTTCACTCTTGCATTTTTTGCAGTCCTTGCAGCAGTTGCCTTTTTCTTTTCCGCCTTCTTCTTTTCCTCCTCAGTCATCTCACTCTCTGGTTTTTCCGCCTCATTTGCCTTATTTTCTTTCGCCTGCTTCTTTTCGCGCTTTTTCTGAATATCCTCTGGAATCTCACAAATGTCAAACTCCTTTTTCGCAAGCATCTCATACATGAGCGCTAAACTGTGCTTGCAAGGAAACTGCCTGCTCGGACAAGAACAGCGATATACAGGGTTGTTTTCGTCTATGTAATCTGCTGATGTAATATAATTACTCTTGCCGCTGCCAGTACACTCCCCCATATAAAATGTATCGTCCTGTGACCGCTCAAGTTTGACAAAACCGCCTTTCTGTGAAATTTTCTTGCCGTTTGAGGCCGCTGCCGCATTTGGCGCCAGCGCTAAAATCTGTTGTTCGTTTATCTCTCTCATGTAATCTCATTCCTTTCTTTTTTATATCATTGTTTTATTATAAAAATCTTATGAGAGTCCTTTTTGTAATCTTTTTAAAGCATCTGTCGAAATCGCTGGTCAATATCAGGAAAATCATGTTTCAATGAGATAACATGTCCTGCCTTGTCCAAAAAACAATGTGTGCTTGTTCCTTTTGTGCGCAGTTGTCCAGTGCTGTTATCCGTTATCTCATATGCTAAATCCAACCGCACACCATTATACTTTGTGACACTTACTTGAATCTGTACGATATCGTCAAAATGCACCATGCTTTTATATTGACAAGATACCGAGACAACTGGACTTATAATACCGTTTTTTTCCATGTTATTGTACGATATCCCAAATTGACTCATGGCGTCCATCCGTGCCTCCTCCATCCACCGAATATAGTTGGAATGATGGATAATCCCCATCTGATCTGTCTCATAATATTTTGCATGATGCATATATGGCGCAATATGATTTTTTGTACTCATCTTTTGCATCTATCCCCTTTTTATAAAACGATATGTAAACAATACTTATCAGCATCTTTCTCTAAACGACTGCAAAGCAAACACCACGAAAGCCTAATCCGTCAACTTGCTGTGAAAGTGTCGGCCGCACAGGTGGTAATTTTTCGCAATATCTAAACAAATCATTAAATCTAATCAGCATTATAGCATAAAATCACCGAAAAATATATAAAATGCAAAAAATATTTAATCAAAAAGAAGAGTGCCAGAAATTTTCTGACACTCTAAACTATTTCTACGATTCTCTATTCTTCCCAATTGTGGTACACTGCCTGCACATCATCATCCTCGTCAAGCATGTCCAAAGTTCTATTTAAATTCTTGATTGCAGTTTCGTCCGTAAGTGTGACATAATTCTGTGGAATCATTGTGACCTCGGCACTTGCCATCTCAATCTGGTTCTCCTGCATTGCCTTGTAGACCGCATCAAAATCTTCTGGTGCAGTCAAAATCTCAAAACTGTCATCCTCCTCTGAAAAATCCTCTGCGCCAGCATCAAGCGCAGTCATCATCAGATCGTCCGCACTCATATTGCACTCTTCTTTGTCGATAATAATTTGTCCCTTCTCATCAAACATAAAAGAGACACACCCTTGCGTTCCGATACTTCCATTGCCCTTGGTAAACGCACTGCGTACATTTGCAGCAGTTCTATTCTTATTGTCCGTCAACGCCTCAACAATAATCGCAATCCCATTTGGACCATACCCCTCATATGTAACATGTTCATAATTTACTGCATTTCCATCACCAGCCGCTTTTTTAATCCCGCGGTCAATGGTATCATTTGGCATATTATTGGCTTTTGCCTTTGCAATAACCTGCGCCAATTTGAAATTGTTGGAAGGGTCTGGACCTCCTTCTTTTACTGCAACCGCAATCTCTCGTCCAATAATTGTAAAGATTTTTCCTTTCGCTGCATCATTCTTTTCCTTTTTGTGCTTAATGTTCGCAAATTTTGAATGTCCTGACATGTTTTCAACTCTCCTTTATCTCTATCGCTTTCTATTTTTCACAAGCCTCCGTCTTTTTCAATCCGGCTGCTGTTTTTGTGCAAATATTTATGTATTATCGCTCTGTGTTCTCCTCGACAGTATTGTGCTCCTCTATTTTTTTAGACTTTGTGACAAGTACCGACTGTATTACATTCTTTTCTACTTTTAAAATCTTAAAAATATATCCCTCAATCTCAACTTCTGAATTTTCATCTTCGTCTGGAATCCGGTCCAGCTTGGAAATTAAATATCCATTGAGTGTGTCAAACTCCGTCTCACCAAAAGAGATTCCAAATCGCTCCTCCAAGTCCTCAAGCCGCATCATTCCTTCAATGATGTATTCGTTCTCGCCTTTTTTCTGAATATGATTTTCCTCTGGGTCATACTCATCCATAATATTTCCCACAATCTCTTCCAGAATATCCTCCATTGTCACAAGCCCTGATGTCTGCCCATACTCATCCATCACAATCACCATCTGATTTTTTTGTGACTGCATACTCCGAAAAAGATCGTCAATATTTTTGGTCTCCGGCACAAACACTGCCTTTCTCAAAAGCCCTTTTACAATTCCAATCGGCTGATTCAGCCATTCATTTGAAGTATGTATCCGCATCGCATCCTTTAAATATAGGACTCCAATAACGTGATCTAAATTTTCCTCAAAAACAGGATACCGGCTGTTGCTCTCCTTCAACATATAGTCGAGTGCATCTTTGAATGGTGTAGCGCTGTCAAGTGCCATGATATTATTTCTGTGTGTCATTATGTCGTTTGCTTTCTTGTCCCCAAACTCAAAAATGTTTGTGATCATCTCCACTTCGCCCGCTTCCAGAACTCCATGCTCATGTCCCTCATTGACCATCGAGATAATCTCTTCCTCTGTGACATCCGCCTGCTCCTCTGTATTGCGCAGGCCCAAAATTCGCAGCAGACCATTTGCAGAAATAGCAATAATCCAAGTTAGCGGATAGAGCGCTGTCCTGAGAAACTGTATCTGGCGAATAAACCGATACGCCCACGCATCTGGATATTTCTGTGCAATCTTTTTGGGTAACAAAATTCCAAAGGTAAGCAACACATACATTAGAATAACTGCTGCGGCAATCAACGCCATCCAATCCAACAAAACCTCATTGAACTCTTGGAAAAATGCTATCTGTCCAAAAAACTCCCGAAGTCCCACTGCCCATCTTGGCAGAAAGAAGTACCCCATCACCAGCTCAATCAATGTTGTAATCATCTGAATCGAATTGACATAGATTGTAGCGCGCTCAATAATGCGGCTGAGCAAAATTGATTTTCTGTCTTTCTCATCCTCCGCCTTACGCTCAATCTCCTTCTCGTTCATAAGACCAATTGCTCTGTTAAACCCAGTCAATATCGCTTCAATAAAAAGCAGTAACAGAAATACTATCATACTACAGGCCGAAGCCCCTCCATCGTCCATTTTTTCCTCTCCTTTATTCTTTTGGATTCCTCTGCACGGGTTTTTGTGCACAACAAAGGTGTAAACCGCACTTTTGCGGGCTACACCTTTCTAATATATCATTACTATTGTAAAACGTCAATATCCAAAGCCCTTATGTATCAAGCTCAAGACTGATTTGTAAGGCTCTGTTGACTCTCTGCATAATAGGAGAATCCAAATGGCACACCTTATCCTTCAGACGTTTTTTATCGATTGTCCTCAACTGCTCAAGTAATATCACTGAGTCTTTTACCATATCGTAATTTCCCGCGTTCAGCTCAATATGTGTGGGGAGATTTGCCTTGTTCATCTTGGAAGTGATTGCCGCACAAATCACGGTAGGGCTATGCTTGTTTCCCACATCATTTTGAATAATCAAAACTGGCCTTACTCCGCCTTGTTCTGAACCGACCACTGGTCTTAAGTCTGCATAATAAATATCTCCTCGTTTCATCCTCTTTCACCTCTGTCTGCTACAATAGTATTCTCAATTTTATAATACTATTTTTTCCATTGGTGAAAATTTTATACAATCTATGTGCAAGAAAAATCTATTTTTATTCGCAGATTAAGGTGTCGTCTAATTTGTAAATTCGAGGGATTCTCTTGCCGATGTCACACGCAAGCTCATAGTTAAATCTGCCGGAAAGCGCTCCTAACTCTTCCATTGTAATACATGCACCGCTATCCTCTCCAATCAAGGTCACTGTATCACCAACACAGACTGGCAAATTCAAATCTGTGACATCAATCATAAACTGATCCATACACACACGTCCAAGAATCGGCGCCCGCTGTCCCTGCAAAAGTACAAAACCGACATTGGACAAACTTCTAGGATACCCATCTCCATAACCAATACAAACCGTTGCAACTCTTGTGTCCCTCGTCGTTGTATAAGTGCCCCCATAGCTGATTTCCTGTCCTTTTGGAACAGTCTTCACGTACACAACCCTTGACTTTAAACTAAGCATAGGTTTTAATTGAATCTGATGATCTGCCTGCACTGCATCTGACGGCCACAATCCATATAAAATAATACCAGCCCGCACTGCATCCATGTTTGCCTTGGGCATCTCCACAATCCCTGCGCTGTTGGAACAGTGCTTCATTGAAATTTTCTGTTTTGTCTCCCGTTCAACCTGTTCTATAAACTTCTGAAAAAGCGCCATTTGATGATAGGTCTTAGTCTTATCTATCTCGTCCGCTGTCGCAAAATGTGTAAAAATCCCCTCGATTTCCAGACCAGGAAGCGCACAAATCTGTTTGATTAGCGCCAATCCTTCCACATCTGGATTGATGCCAATCCTCGTCATACCTGTGTCTATCTTTAGATGAACAATGCATTTTTTTCCTATCTTTATTGCTATGTCTGACAGTTCCTTGGCAGTATCCAATGTAAACACGGTGGAGCGTATCTCTTCTTTGACAAAGCGTTCATAACTATAGGGAAACGTATACCCCAATACCAGAATTGGCTTTTGTATCCCATTTTCCCGCAAAGCAAACGCCTCCTCAGCAGTCGCAACCGCGTATCCCCACACTTGCTGTTCCCTTTCAAGAACCCGCGCGATTTGTTCTGCACCATGCCCATATCCATCTGTCTTTATAACTGCAATAATTTTTGTATCTTTTCCTATTTTCATTCGGATACTTTCAATATTAAAGAGCAGCGCATCCAAATCAATCTCCGCCCATGCCCTGTCATAATGCTTCATGATTTTTATCCTCTTTTCCACAACCATTTTCAGCAAGAATATTTGTTCTTCTCCGTGTTATACCAAAATGTCCTTGAGCGATTTAATAATATCCTGTGCCATAATATAATATGCTGAGGTTTTCTTCCTTGCCAAATCACCCGCCAGACCATGCGTATAAGTTCCCATCACTGCCGCCTCAAATCCACTGCACCCCTGTGCCAGAAATCCCGCCGTAATGCCTGTAAGCACATCCCCAGAACCAGCAGTCGCCATCCCGTCATTCCCACTGGCGTTTAGGTAAGTCAATTTTCCTCTTTTTGCCACAATTGTTCTCGCATCTTTGCAGACCAGAGAGACATCATACTTTTTGGTAAAAGTTTTGCAACAGTAAAGTAAATCTTTTTTTATCATTGCCACCGGACATTTCATCAGTCTTGAAAATTCTCCAATATGCGGCGTCAAAATAATATCATTGTCATACTTTTTGTATCCATATTCTAAAGTTCGCAGCAGTTCTTCGCTCTGTGACAAAATATTGAGCGCATCTGCATCTAAAACCATCGGTTTATCGCACACTGCCAAAACCACTGTCAAAATCGCCTTTGCCTTCTCAGATACCGAAATCCCTGGTCCTATTGCAACCACATCAGCCCATTCTATACCGGACAAAAGTGTGTTGGATTCCTCCTGTGAAATTGCCAATCCTTCCGCACTGTACATCACATCTTGATAAGTATCTACAATCGCCTCTGGAAGTTTCTTTAACAAACTTTCTCGATTGTCCGCTGCCGTAAAAATGCGCACCATACCAGCACCTGTTCGATAAGCACTTAACGCGGACAAAAAACAGGCACCGCCCATCGTTTTACTTCCTGCAATTAACAATACTTTTCCAAATGTGCCCTTATTTCCGGCTGGGTCCCGCTCTGGAAATTGCAAATCTTTCTTTGCGTCTGTAAAAGTAACAACCCCCGTCCTTTTATTGTTTGTCACTGCTTTTGGAATACCAATCGGCGCACAGATAATCTCTCCTGCACAGGAAGCTCCTGGATAGAGCATCAAGCCTAGTTTTCTGTATGCATAAGTAACTGTGATGTCTGCTTTGACTGCACATCCCATAATACTACCATCATCTGCATTGACACCGGAAGGAATATCCACCGCCACAATCTTTGCTTTCGACGCATTTATAGCCTCAACCGCCTTTCTGTATACTCCTTCTACTTCCCGCGTAAGACCTATGCCAAATATTGCATCGACAAGCACATCATACGTGGTATGTTCCACGCCATAGTAGATAGGAATATTTAGCTTTTTTGCAATTTCCAATTGAACCGCCGTCTCCTCTGACAACTTTGATAAATCCCCAATCATATTAATCTCTGCGCGAATCCCCTGCTCTTGAAGGATTCTGGCTATCGCTATCCCATCACCGCCATTGTTGCCGGCTCCTGCTATCACGCCCACATAGATTTCTACGCCAAATCGGTCTATTATCACTTTGACGGTCTGCAATGCAGCGCGTTCCATCAACACTAGCGAGGGAATACCATAGGTCTCAATCGCAGCCTTGTCGCTGTCTTTCATTTCCGCAGACGTCAGCACATATTCCATAAGCAATCCCAGCCTTTCCTGTAAAAAGAACTCCGAAACAGTCAATTCTGCTTTGGAGTTTTTTCATCTATCAAATCTTTTTCTTTATTCAATACATTCTGAGGGTTATATTTCATATCAAACATATTAATGACATCCGGTCCAAAAATAGAATGCATATAATTGTACATTTCATCATTCCATATTTCTTTCTGCTGTTTTAAGATAATCTTTCTCTTCAACTGTACTTTAAACTCAGACACCCATTTGTTAATCGCATCAATCTCCTCAACGTTCTTTTGAAGCCTGCTATAACAAACCCGCATACTTGCAATCATCAGTGCAAAATTTGCCTCATCAATCTGTTTTGGAATCTCCATCAGCTCATCACTATACATATCCATCCGCTGATTTGCATCCTCAATTTTGCGTTTGTTCTCCTCCATCTTTTTCTCTTTGGCAGAACTGTCGGGAAGCTCCATAATCGAAACAATCTCCTGCATTAGTTTCTTCTTAAACGCCGCAAGACTCTTTAGCTCTGTGTTGAGCTTTCCCTGCCGCTTTAAAAGCTCGTTGAGATTGTCCTCAAGCCTCTGTATCTCCTCATTTTCCCCTGTCTGTGTAAAGAGTCTATGCCACTGATTATCAAGCGTCAAAATTGGTATTTTTTTGCCAATCAATGCCTCGCGAAAGACCTCATCCTCCTGTTCCATACTCATTCCCTCTTTTCGTATATCTTAACAGTTCCAAATTACTGGTTCGCAATTCCGTATGACAATTTCATAAGACTATCAGAGAGATGTACATTCTCAACAACAATGCTGTCTGGCACATTCAAATCCACATGAGCAAAATTCCAAATAGCCTTAATATTACATCTGACAAGTATCTCTGCTGTTTTTACCGCGCCATCTTTCGGTATGGTAAGCACCGCAATGTCAATATCATTTTCCTTGACAAAACGTTCAATATTCTCCACTGGCTGAACTGCTATTCCCCTTAGTTCCTTCCCATACAGCGCTGGATTTCTGTCAAATAAGCCCTTTAGAAGAAATCCTCTGCGCTCAAAATTCATATAATTCGCAAGTGCCTGACCAAGATTGCCAGCACCAATAATAATCAGATTATGTGTTTTGTTCAGCCCTAGTATCTTTGCGATCTCATTGTATAAATATTCTACATTGTAGCCATATCCCTGCTGTCCAAAACCTCCAAAATTATTAAAATCCTGTCGAATCTGTGATGCAGTAACTTTCATCAGTCTACTCAAATCCTGTGATGATATCCTTTCGATACCACTATCCCGCAGCTCCCCAAGATATCTGTAATATCTAGGAAGCCTCGCGACAACTGCCTGTGATATATTCTTATCATCCACGAACGCCTACCTCCGTATACATATATGCTAAAAAAATAACAAAATATATAGCATAATTATACAATATCGTTAAATACTTGTCAAATATTTTATTGTTCGCATCGTTCTAGTGCAGGTGTAAAAGGGTAACAGTTCAGATAGGTATTTGCACTTTGCTGCAAATACCGTAAGACAACGTGGTGGCTGCAAGCAAAAATCC